>WNGA01001297.1_pt1 | contig 38472 bp, 29 predicted proteins | sample 5400061 | NCBI WGS metagenome assembly WNGA01 (sample SAMN13153366, study PRJNA577476) | soil metagenome | isolation source: 100 cm soil or saprolite under grassland replicate 2 | place: USA:California | collected 2016-06-15
AGCCCGCCGTCGTGAGGTTGACGAGGAAAGCGCCGACGAGGATCGCCGGCCACACCCGGATGCCGAGCACCAGGAACGCGGCGATGGCGATCCCTGTGGGGGGCCAGACCGCCGTGGCGCTGACGTGCACGAACGCGAGACGCAAGCCGAGCTTGCCGGCGACGAAATAGATCGCCGCCAGCACGGTGAAGATGGTGATGTCGCTCCACCGCGCGGCTGTGCCCGCGGGGCCGATCCGGCCCGCGATCGAAGGCTTGGCGGTCACAGGTAAACCATATGCTCCCTCGCGGGCCGTCACGTGACCCGAGTCACGCGTGCTTGGGCCTGTGGCAACAACTCAGCAGCCACGGGGATTTCCTGTGGCGCGCGCGCCACGGTGCCAGACGTCGAGGGCTTGGCGTGGTGCTCGCGGCGTCGGCCTCGTTCTTGAATGCGTGGCGTCGCGGTAGCACCAGCGCCCTCGGCAATGTCGGAGCCGTCACTCCGGTCGGTTTCCTCGGCCCCCCACTCCGGGGCCCCACGCGTCCGATCCCCACATTGGGAGTCGGCGTTCACTGCGCACTACGCCACGCTGTGTGACTACGTGCTGCGCTTTGTCGGGTCGGCGGAGGCCGCCGAGGACGTCGTGCAGGATCTGTTCCTCCACCTCTGGGACACGCGCGGCCCGCGCGATGCGCTCCGCCTGACCCGTCGCTACCTGTTCGTCGCGGCCCGGAATCGGGCGTTGAAGTACCTGCGCCACGCCCGCGTGGCGGAGGCGTGGATCGCGCGCGTCGATCGCGAGGCCGCGCCCGGCCCCGACACTCCGGAAGACCTCTGCCTGCAACGCGAGCTCGATGCCGCCGTGCAGCGCGCCATCACCGAGCTGCCGGGGCGGTGCCGCGCCACCTTCCTGCTGCGCCGGTCCCAGGCACTGAGCTACGAGGAGATCGCCGCGCGCCTCGGCGTCTCGCTCGGCACCGTGAAGTCGCAGATGTGGCGCGCCGCGACGCTGCTCAAGGCCAAGCTCGCCCCTTTCATACTCTGAGCGCGCTCGGGGGTTGTCTTCTTCGAGCGCCCATGTTCGCCGAGTCCGACCTCCTCCGGTACGTCGAAGGTGACTGCTCGCCCGCGGAAGCGGCGGCGATCCAGGAATGGATTGCCGCCGATCCGCGGCGCGGCGCCCTGCTCGACGAGCTGCAGGCGTTATGGCGCGTGACCGGCTCCGCCACGCGGCGCTGGGACGTCGCCGCGGCGCGGCGGCGCTTGCGGAAGCCCGACGCCCCCGGCGCGACTCCGTGGCTGTACCTGGTCCCGTCCCGCTCGACGTTCTGGGGCTCGCCCTGGCCGCTGCGGATTGCGGCGGCGCTGATCCTCTTGCTGGCCACCGCGCTGCTGTGGACGCAGCGTCCTCACGTTATGCCGTTCCGGGAGTTCGCTACCGGGCCGGGGCAGCGGGCCGAGCTGTCGCTGCCGGACGGGTCCCGGATTCTCCTCAGCGTCGCCACCCGGCTGCGGATGCCACGGGATTTCGGCGTCCGCGAGCGCCGCGTCGAGCTGGACGGCGAGGCGTACTTCGTGATTCAGCACGACGCGCTGCGACCCTTCGTCGTCCGCACGCGCTACGGCACCGCGGAGGATCTCGGGACGGAATTCGACGTCCACGCCTACGGACCCGAGGACGGCGTGGCGGTCGTCGTGGCGAGCGGTCGCGTCGGGCTGCGCGCCCCGGACGGCGCGGAGCGCCGGGCGCTGACCCTGGGCGCCCGCGATCGCGGCGTGATCGACGCGCGCGGGCGCGCCTCGCGCACCCGCGGGATCCGGCTGGAGAGTTTCGTGGCCTGGACCCGCGGGGCGCTGGTGTTCGAAGACGCGCCGCTGCCGCGCGTGCTCGCGCAGCTCGGGCGCTGGTACGACCTCGACATCCAGACCGCCGACCGCTCCCTGGACGCGGAGCGGGTTACCATCGCGTTCAGCTTCCCCGCGGCCGACGACGCCCTCCTGGCGCTGGCCCGGGTGCTCGACGCGCGTTTCACCCGGACCGGCCGCGCGGTCCGGCTCCTTCCCGTCGTTCACGACCGGCGTCGCACATGAAGGAGGATTCGGTATGCACGTGGTGATCGCCTGCATCGGCCTGCTCGTCGCCCCGCTCCAGCAACCGGGCGCTTCGCCGCTCGACCGGCCGGTGACGCTCGCGGTCGAGGGCGTGCGGCTGCAACACGCGCTCGACGAGGTCGCGCGCCAGGCCGGCGTGCGGATCGCGTATTCGCGTCGGGTGGTGCCGCTGGACCGGCCGGTCTCCGCCCGGCTCGACGCGGTGACGGTCCGGGTCGCGCTGGACGCGTTGCTGCAGGGGACCGGCGCCGTGCCGACCCTCGATCGCACGGGCCAGATCCTGCTGACGGACCCGCCGGGCGACCGGCCCGCGTCCGCGGCGGGCTCGATCACCGGCACGGTGCGCGCCGGGACCGCCGCGACTCCGCTCGCCGGGGTCAACGTGATCGCGGTGGGGACGTCATTCTCCGCGACGACCGACAGCGGCGGCCACTACGCGATCGCCGGAGTGCCAGCGGGGGCGTATCGCCTGCGCGCTCGCGCGCTGGGGTACACTCCCGGGGATGCGACCGTCGTGGTGCAGGAAGGCCAGGAGACGGTCGCGGACTTCCTGCTGCAGCGCAGCCCCATCGAGCTGAACCCCATCGTGGCCATCGGCTACGGGAGCGCCCTGAAGCAGGACCTCACCGGCGCCGTCGCCTCGGTGACGGCGGAACAGTTCGCGACCAAGGCGGCGCCGATGATCACGCTCAGCTCGGGGCTGCAGGGGAAGGCGGCGGGGGTGCAGGTGACCTCGAACACGGGGCTGCCGGGCGGGGGCTTGCGGGTGCGCGTGCGGGGCACCGGCTCCATCACGGCGAACAGCGAGCCGCTGTACGTCATCGACGGCCTCCCCGCCGAGCAGGGCACGTCGTCTTCGGACCCCAAGGCCAATCCCTTGATGTCGATCGACCCCGACGATATCGAGGCGATCAACGTGTTGAAGGACGCGTCCGCCACGGCGATCTACGGCGCGCGCGGCGCCAATGGCGTGGTGCTGATCACGACCCGCCGCGGGCAGGCGGGGGAGAGCCGGGTCACCTTCGAGACGAGCGCGGGCTTCCAGCAGATCGCGAGGACGATCCCCGTGCTCAGCGGGCCGCAGTTCATGCAGTTGGCGAACGAGGCCCGGACCAACATCAGCAAACCCACGATCTTCAGCGCCGCACAAATCGCAGCTGCCCAGACGTACGATTACCCGTCGATGCTGCTGCGCACCGCGCCACAGACGAACCAGGCCCTGACGTTCGCGGGCGGTGTGCAGCGGCTGCGGTATCTGTTCAGCGTCAACTACGCCTATCAGCAAGGCATCGAAATCGGCTCCGACTTTTCCCGCTATGGCGGGCGCTTGAACCTCGACGCCGACGTGAGCCCCCGATTCCGCGTGGGCACCAGCCTGAGCTTCACCCGCGCCGCCCGCAACGCCCCCAGCGTGGAGAACGGCTCGCTCGGCAACAGCGCCAACGGCATCCAGGCGGCGATGGAGTTCGCCCCATTCCAGGCCCCCCGCGACGCGGCCGGCGCGTGGATCAAGACCTCACCCACCACCGAGCCGGTCCCCAACCCGATCGCCAACGCCACCGAGCTCACGGACCTGAACACGACGTCCCGGCTGCTGGGCAGCGCGTTCGGCGAGCTGGACCTGACGCCCACGCTGCGGGTGCGGACCACGTTCGGGGGGAACTTCCAGTTCGACGGCATTCACAATTTCGCGCCGCGCTCGATCATCGCCGGCGGCGTCGCGGGCGCCGGGTGGATGTTCTCCGGCACGAGCCGCAACCTGACCAACGAGAACACCGTCACGTGGCGCCGCGCGCTGGGTCCCGGCCGCGTCGACCTGCTCGGCGGCTTCTCCGTGCAGACGTGGTACAGTGAGAACCTGCGCGCCGACGGCGCCAACTTCCCGACCGACGCCACCACCGTCTACAACCTCGGCTCCGGGTCGCAGCTGATCCCGCCGGGCACCGGCATCAGCGAGTCGGCGATCCTCTCCTACCTGGGACGCGCCAACTACAACATCGCCGACAAGTATCTGTTCACCCTCACGGGCCGCCGGGACGGCTCCAGCGTGTTCGGCGCCAACCACAAGTGGGCGTTCTTCCCCTCGGCGGCGTTCGCCTGGCGGCTCGGGGACGAACCTTTCATGCAGCACCAGTCGGTCTTCAACGACGTGAAGCTGCGGCTGAGCTACGGCACGGTCGGTAATCAGGCCGTCGGCCCCTACCAATCCCTCGCCGGGCTGAGCACGCGGTGGTACTCGTTCGGCAGCACGGAATTCCCGGCGCTCTCCCCATCGACCGTCATGCCCAACCCGGACCTGAAATGGGAGAAGCAGACGCAGCTCAACGTCGGGCTCGATGCCGCGCTGCTCCAGAACCGCGTCGTGCTCGCGCTCGACGTGTACCGCGCGCGGACCAACGACCTGCTGCTCAGCATCCCGCTGCCGGCGACGACGGGTTACACCAGCGAGCTGCGCAACATCGGTTCGGTCCGGAACCGGGGCGTCGAAGTCTCCCTCAACACCGTCAACGTCGAGCGTGGCCGCTTCAGCTGGCGTACCTCCCTCAACGTCGCCGCGAACCGCAACCGGGTGCTCACGCTCCGGACCGGGAACGACTCGCTGTTCCTGTCGCCCCGCACCGGCAATTTCTTCAGCCCTTCCGACGTCTACCTCGTCACCGCGGGCCTGCCGCTTGGCGCCATCTATGGCTATCAGGTCACCGGCCTGTGGCAAGTCGGGGATGCCTGTTACCTCAAGACCGCCAGTGACTGCACGCCCGGTGAGTACAAGATCGCCGACCGCAACGGGGACAGCGTGATCACAGCCTCTGATCGGACGATCCTGGGGTACGCCGACCCGAAGTTCTATGGCGGCGTCGGCAACACGCTGAGCTTCGGACCGCTGACGTTGGACGCGTTCTTCAACTTCAGCTCCGGAAACAAGATCATCAACGGCGGCAACGCCTACGGCGACCTGCTGATCATGCAGAACAACGAGCGGACGACGGCGCTCGATCGCTGGACCCCGACCAATACGAACACCACCGTGCCCCGGGCCAACCTGAACCGCCCGCGCCGCCTGTACAGCCCGCTGGTGGAGGACGGATCGTATCTGCGGTTGCAGACCCTGACGCTCAGCTACCAGCTGCCGCCTGGTTTCGTGCCGCACGCGGCGGCCGCGCGCGTGTACCTGACCGGCCAGAACCTCTTCGTGCTCACGCACTACACGGGGTTCGATCCCGACGTCAACAGCATGGGCGGGGACGCGCGCTTCGGCGGCATCGACATCGGGGCCTACCCGCGGGCCCGCGTCTGGAACTTCGGCGTGACCGCCACCTACTGACCCCGGGAGACTGCCATGAGACGCCATCACTTGATCGCCTCGCTGGTGCTCTCGGTCGCCTTGATCGGGTGCACGGATCTCCTGAACGAGGACCCCAAGGGGTTCACGACCACCGACACGTTCTTCAAGACCGGCGCCGACCTGAACAGCGCCACGATCGCGATCTACAATGCGCTGCGCGGGCTCGAGGGTCAGAGCCAATGGACTTCGCTGGAGCTCGCCTCGGACATGACCCGCGCCGACAACCGCGAGCCGAACGCCGGGACGTATTGTCCCGACCTGCTCGATTGGGACGCCAGCACGTGCCGGGTCCAGTCGTACTGGGGCACGATGTACAGCGTCATCAGCCGGGCCAACCTGGTGCTCGCCAAGGGGTCCGCGATCCAGACGCCGTACACGCAGACCAAAACCCGGAACCTCGCCGAGGCCAAGTTCCTGCGGGCCTACGCGTATCTGTGGCTCACCAAGGTGTACGACAGCGTGCCGCTACTGCTGACCCCGGAGGAGCAGGCGAACCCGCGGCCCACACGGACACCGGTGGCCCAGATCCACGCGGCGATCGTCAAGGACCTCGTCGAGGCCGAGGCGGACCTGCCGGCGACGTGGCCGTCCGCCGATGAGTACGGGGTGCCGACGCAGGGCCGGATACGGAAGGGCGCGGCGCAGATGGCCCTCGCCGACCTGTACCTGTGGCGCTCGAGCTTCATGCTGAGCAATCAGTGGGACAGCGCCTCGTTCTGGGCGAAGAAGGTCATCGATTCCGGCCTCTGGTCGCTGAACAACGACTACCTCAGCACCTTCCTGCCCAAGAATAAGGGCAACCGCGAGATGATTCTCACGATCAATAACTCCGGGGTCACCGGCAACACCAGCAGCATTTTCCAGCTGTTCTACTACCCGCGCGACTGGGGGCTCGACATGGGCCAAGGGGGCGGCTGGGGCCTTATCCACCCGACGAACTGGTTCTTCAACAGCTACCTGCCCGGCGACTACCGCCGCGGCGTCGACAGCGCGTACACGGCGACGACCGCCTACGTATGGGGGGGCTGCAGCTTCAGCGGCGTCTGTCCGACGTGGACGGATACGATCAACCACGTCGTTCGGCACGATACCTTGGCCGACGGCCCGATGCCGTACAAGTATCGCAAGAGCGACAATGGGGCCAACTGGCAGCTGAACGACGTCGACGTGCCGTTGTACCGCTACGCCGAGGCGATCCTGATCTACGCCGAGGCGCAGAACGAGCTTGGCAACACCGGCGTGGCGGTCCAGTTCCTCGACTCGATCCGCGCCCGCGCGCGCAAGGGCACCGGCGCCGAGAACCGCCCGGAGCCGCACAACTACGGAACGGCGGGCGAGCCGACGGATCCGTTGTCGGTGCGCGACGCGATCTTCATGGAGCGGGCGTGGGAGCTCTCCTTCGAGGCCAAGCGCTGGTTCGACCTGGTGCGCCGTGACTCGGAAGACCCCGGCTACTTCTACAACAGCCTGCGCGACCACGATCTCGACCCGGCCCATGCGAATCCTGCCCCGGCGCGCCTGGCACGGCTCGCGAACTTCCGGAAACGGTTCCCGATTCCGCAATCCGAGCGCAACGTCAATCCGGCGTTGTCGCAGAATCCGGGCTACTAGGGGGAATCATGACGATCCGAGTGACTCGCTTCGTGATGGCGGCGGCGCTCACGCTCGCCGTCCCCGGGGCTGCCCAGCGCGGTGGGAGCTTCGAGGCCGGCGCGTTCGCCCGCTACACACGGTTCGACAACAGCCTGGGTGTCGGCAACGCCATCGGCGCGGGCGGCCGGCTGGCTGTGTTCCTGCAACCCAACGTCGCGGTGGAGCTGGATGTCGCTCGCACCTCGAGCGACCGGCCGGGAGGCGCCGCGGTGACGCATAGCCCCCTGCACGCGCGCCTGACCTACTACTACCAGACACCGGGCAGCGCGCGGGTGGATGTGCTGGTGGGGGCGGGGCTGGTGCGCAACAAGTACAGCGGAGCCTACACGGCGACCGACCACGGGCTCGCGGTGCTCGTCGGCGTGCGGTATCGCTGGAACGACCGTATCGGCGCGCGGCTCGATGCCAACGAGGACTTCGTGACCTCGCCCGCGAACGAGACGCCACAGGTCACCTACAACAGCAACTTCGCCGTGCACGTCGGCGTGAGCGTGCTGTTCGATTGGAGGCGCTCCGCTGCGCGTCGCTAGCCTCGCGGCCGTCGCGCTTGCCGCGGTGACCGGGTGTGGGGGCCCGGGGGCGCCGCGCGGCCAGGCCCCCACCCCCGACGACCAGGTCTCGGTCGGCTACGGCACCCAGGCCAGGAAGACGGGGACCGGCGCCATCACGTCGTTTGTGCCCAGCGAAACCGACGCCCGCGCCGGGCGCATCGACGAACTGTTGCGCAAAGTGCCCGGCGTGGAGGTCCGGCTGCTGGCGGACGGGAGCTTCAGCCTCCGCATCCGTGGCACGCACGGCATCCTGGGGAGCCCGACCGAAGACGATCCGTTGCTCGTCATCGACGACATCCCCGTGCCCACCGGGTCGCTCGGCACCGCCCTCGCCGGCATCGCGCCGCGGGACGTCGCGCGCATCGACGTCTTAAAGGATGCGTCCTCCACGGGGATCTACGGGTCGCGCGGCGCCAACGGCGTGATCATCATCACGACCAAACGAAACCGTTAGAGCCCCAGCAGGCGCGCCGCGTTCCCCCCGAGCATCAACGCCCGGTCCGCGGCCGGTACGTCGAGCCGGCCCAAACTCTCGCGCATCGCCCGCAGGCTGCCGATGCGATGCGGATAGTCGCTCCCCGCGAGGATCTGCCGCGGCCCGGCGAACTCGACGGCCAGCCGTAGCGCCCCCGGATCGAAGTTCACAGTGTCGTAATAGAACTCCTTCAGATAGGTGCTCGGGGCCCGGCGGATGTTCGCGCGGCATTCCGGGAATGCCTCGAACCCGCGATCGAGCCGCTCGGCGATGTAGGGGATCGCCCCGCCGAGGTGGCCCAGCACCCAGCGGATGCGGGGGAAGCGCTCCACCACCCCACTGAACACCAGGTGCGCCGCCGCGAGCGTCGTGTCCGTCGGAAATCCAACGAGGGGCATGAGCCAGTACTCGGTCATCGCCGCGACGCCGACGGGATGGATGGGATGGATGTACAGGACCGCCTGCAGCGCGTCGGCCCGCTCGTACAGCGGCCGGTACCGCGCATCGGCGAGCGCCACCCCGTTGACGTTGCTGAACAGCATGGCGCCGCGCAGCCCCAGCGTGGTGACGGCGCGCTCCAGCTCGGCGGCCGACGCGGCGGGGTCGTTGAGCGGCAGCGTGGCCAGCGCGGTGAACCGCTTTCCCCGGGACCGCACGACCGCCGCGAACGCGTCGTTCACGAGTCGCGCCAGGCCGGCCGCGCGCGACGGCGCCTCGATGTGCGTGCCGGGCGTCGTGAGCGTCAACACCTGCATGTCTACGCCCTCGCGCTCCAGCACTTCCTCGCGATAGGCGATGTCGCGATGCCCGCGCACGGCAACGTTGTAGTCGCCCGGATAGCCGATGACCGGGTTGCCCGCGTCGTCGGTGGACAGCTGCACGGCCGTCGGGCCTTGTCGCAGGGCGTCGAGGTATTCCGGCGGATAATAGTGGTTGTGAAAATCGATGATCATCCTCACCCCCAATCCCCCTCTCCACTTCGTGGAGAGGGGGTGCGACGCGTCGGACCCACAGGGCGTACACCGGCAGGCCCATCAGGACGAGCGCCAGCCCGAACGCGCTGGTGCGCGGATTGGCGGCGACCTGGCTGGCGGCGACCACCAGCGCCGCCGCCGCGAACACCAGCGGCACGGCGGGGACACCGCGCACGCGGTACGCGGGCGCATAGCCCGCGCGGCGCCGCAGCCGCACGAGGCCCACCGCCACGGCGGCGAAAAAGATCCATTCCGTGTACACGACTTGGGTGAACAAGGCGCGGTAGCTCCACAGCGCCACCAGCACCGACGACCACAACGCCTGGAGGACGATCGCCCGGTGCGGGGTGCCGAAGCGCGGGTGCACCGTTCCCAGCCACCGGAACAGCAGCCCGTCGCGCGCCATCGAGAAGTAGACCCGGGGACCCGTCAGGACGATGCCGGCCAGCGCGCCGAACGTCGAGGCGACGACCAGGGCGGCGATCACCGCACCGCTCCCCTGCCCCACCAGCGCGGCCGCCGCTTCGGCCGCGACTCGATTCGAGGCGATCACACGGTCGAGCGGCAGCACGTAGAGATACACGGCGTTGAGCGCGACGTACGCCGCGGTGACGGTCAGTGTCCCGACGAGCAGCGCCCGGGGGATCGTGCGGCGCGGGTCGCGCGTTTCCTCCGCGGTGTACGTGACCATGTGCCACCCGCCGAAGGCGAACAGGCCCGCCGCCACCGCCGCCGCCACGGCGCTCCACCCCGGTCCCGCGCCCGTCACGCTCGCTCCCACGAAGTGCTGCGGCAGCCGCCCGCCCAGCCAGAATCCGGCGACGACGATCGCCGCGACGGCCAGGACCTTGCCGATGGTGAACCCCGCCTGCACCGCGCTGCCGAACGCCACGCCGAGATAGTTCACGGCCGAGAGCAGCAACACGGCGCCGATTGCCACGGCTTTGAGCCCCGCGTCGCCGAGCGGCACGAAGTAGGCGACGTAGCGGGAGAACACCATCGCGATGGCGGCGATGATCCCGGAGTGCATGCTCCAGAACATCGCCCAGCCCCACAGGAAACCGAGCGCGGGCGAATACGCCTCGCGCAGGAACACGTAAATACCGCCGCTCAAGGGAAACGCCGAAGCGAGCTCCGCGCAGATCAGGGCGCCCGCCAGCGTCAGCACGCCGGCGAGGGCCCACACCAGCACGACGCCCGCCACCGAGCGCATCTCGCCGGTGATCACCGAGGGCTGCACGAAAATCGACGCGCCGATGATCGTCCCCACGACCATCGCCGTGGCGCGGACGGGGCCGATGGAGCGCCGCAGGTCACTCATGGCGTATCTTGATCGCCATGGCTGCACCCGCCGTCGCCGCGCGGCGCTGGCCGCCCTCGGCCGTCTTCCTCATCCTTGCCAACACCGCACCGCTCATCGGCGTGCTGTCGCACCATTGGACGGTGTTCGCGGTCGTGCTCCTGTATTGGAGCGAAAACGTCATCGTCGGTGCGTTCAACGTGCTGCGGATGCTGATCGCGAGGCCGCAGCAGGGGCTCGCCTGGGCGGCCAAGGCGTTCATGATCCCGTTCTTCTGCGTCCATTACGGCATGTTCACCTTCGTGCACGGCGTGTTCGTCTTCCTGCTCATCGGGGGACAGAAGCCGCAGTCCGGGTTCGGCCTCAGCGTGTCCACGGTGCTCGCTGCGTTGCGCGAGCAGGGCCTGGCCTGGGCCGTGGTGGCGCTGATCGTGAGCCACGGCTTCTCCTTCCTCCATAACTACGTGGCCGGCGGAGAGTACCTCCGGATCAGCCTCCAGCAGCTGATGTCGCAGCCGTATGGCCGGGTGGTGGTGCTGCACCTGGCCGTGCTGGGCGGCGGCTTCCTCATCCTGTCGCTGGGCTCGCCCGTGGGCGCCCTGGTAATCCTGATCGCGCTCAAGACGGGTCTCGACCTGCGGGCCCATCTCGCCGAGCGTCGTAAACTCGCGGGGATCGCCGAGGCGGCCGCGCCCGCCTGATTACGGCAGCGCGCGCTGCGCCACGCGCGGCGCCCGCGCCGCCCGCCACACGGGGAACTCCCCCACGCCGGTCGACCCGTACACCATGCCCGACAGAGCGCCGAACTCGCCGCCGAGCAGCCGGTCGAACACGCCCCAGCGCGCCAGCCCGAACCCCTCGGGCTCGAGCAGCGCGAACACCAGACGGCCCAGCGGCTGGCCCGTAGAGACGAAGTACGCGCCGGCGGGCACCGTGCGCGGCGCCCGCGTCCACGTCCCCGACACTTCCAACAGATGGTGGCCCTGGAATTCCCGCGGCGCCCACTTCATCTGCGTGCCCGTCAGCGCCTCCACGGTATCGGCCCAGTCGCCGAGCAGCCGTTGCACCTGGATGCCGTGGAGCCGCAGCAGCTTCGCGGTTTCCCCCGCGGCGCCGGGGAGGAAATACCCGGCGGGGAGCGGCCGCGCCAGCGAATCGAGAAAGCGGTCGTTCACCGGGATCCGGAACGCCCGAATCTGTCCCGTGGGCTCGAGTCTGGGCCGGCCGCGCGCCGAGTCGCTGCCCGTCTTCATGACCTCGAGCAGCACGGGCTCGACGCCGCGCGTGCCGAGCTTGTACGCCACGGCGAGCGCCGGAGGGGCCGCCACGCCGGCGCCCTCCAGCGCGGTCTGGCGATCGGCCTCCCGCTCCAGGCGGCGGATGTCGTCGGCGTGCAGGGCCGCGTAGTTCAGAATCTCCACGAGGAAGTCGTGCGTCACCTGCACGCGGGTCTTGAAGTCGGCGTGCGAGTACGCCTCGGACAGGATCGCCATGCGGCCGCGCAGGCCGACGTAGTTGGTGCCGTACCAGCCGAGCGGCGCGTAGGAGTCCCAGCTCTGCGGGGCGAGCGGCGTGTCCACGTTGCCGTAATCGAACGTCGGCTCGTGATACTTGTCCTGGAGCGTGCGGCGCAACGCCGGCAGCATCTGGTCGCGCACGAACCCCGTGGGACCGGAGGGACCGTTGGGGTCGAGCGGCGGCGCGGAGGTGAGCAGGTAGCCGTGACGCGTCCCGTCGGTGGTGTGCAGGTCCACCATCAGCGCGGGATCCCAGGTCGTGTACACGCGGGTGAGCGACGCGCGGGTCTCCGGCGCTTCGGCCTTGAAGTAGTCGCGGTTCAAGTCGAGGTTCAGCCCGTCGGCGCGTTGGCCCACCAGTTCGGGGCCGTTTTGCTCCGAGCGGTTCGCTGCCTGCGGGCCGAAGGCGTCGTTGCCGTCCGGGTTGTAATTCGGCGCGACGAGCACCACGAGCCGTTGCAACAGGTCGCGGCGCGGGCCGGCGAGCTCGCGCAGCAGCGCCAGGACGGCCTCCTTCCCCTCCACTTCCCCGGCGTGGATGTTGGCCTGGAGGTACACCACCAGTTTGCCGGAGGCGGCGGCTTCCGCCGCGGAGGTCACGGCGGGATCCGCGGCGATCACCAAATAGATCGGCCGGCCCAGGGCCGAGGTGCCCATCTCCGAGACGGCGATCGGCGCGCCGGCCAGCTCGAGGCTGTCGAGGAACGCGCCGACCTCGGCGGAGGTGGAGGTCGCCGCGTAGTTGCTGCGTTCGGCGGTGGTCCGCGGCAGCGCCTGCGCCGCCAGGGACGAGGCCGTTGTGGTGAGAAACAGGACGAGATGGCGAACGGCGCTGGTCATGGGCTCTCAAGGTGCAGGTTGTGGGAGGATGGCGCAAATGCGATCGTTCGAAGCACGGTGCGTGTCCTCATCGTCGAAGACGACCGCGAGCTGGCCGGCCTGCTGCGCGACGGGCTGCGCGCGCAGCGCATCGACGCCACGCTCGCGGCGACGTTCGCCGAGGGCCGGGACGCTGCGGCGCTCACCGCCTACGACGTGATCATGCTCGATGTGCGCCTGCCCGGCGGCAGCGGCTTCGACCTGTGCGGGGAGTTGCGCCACCACGGGGTGATGACGCCGGTGCTGATGCTGACGGCGCTCGATGCGGTCGACGACCGCGTGCGGGGGCTGGAAGTCGGGGCCGACGACTATCTCACCAAGCCGTTCGCGTTCCGCGAGCTCCTCGCCCGCCTGCAAGCCCTCGCCCGGCGGCGCCCCGCGCTGGCGCCGTCGCGCTATGGAGTCGCGGACCTGGAAATGGACCTCGCCGCCCGGACGGTGCGCCGCGGCGGCCGGCCCATCACCCTCAGCGCGAAGGAGTTCGCGCTGCTCGAGCTGTTCGTCCTGCACGCCGGGCAGGTGCTCGACCGCGCCACGATCACCGCCCACGTCTGGGACGACAACCACGATCCGTTCGCGAACGTCCTCGAGGTGCTGGTGCGGCGCCTGCGCCGGAAGGTCGACGACGGCTTCGAGCCGAAGTTGATCACGACCCTGCGCGGCGCGGGGTACCGGTTCGGCCCGGAGCCCGCATGACACCCCTGGCGCGGCTGCGCCTCCGCCTCACCTTTCTCTACCTCGGCGTGTTCACGTTGATCCTCGGCCTGCTCGGCGGGGGGCTGTTCCTCACGGTCCGTCGCCAGATGTCCCGCCAGCTCGACGCCTCGCTCTCGGCCGCCACCGCCGCCCTGGAGCGGGCGGCGCGCATCCGCGAGCAGGAGCAGGCGAACGCGCGCGGGGCCGTCGTGGATGCGGTGGACGAGCTACACGTGCCGGGCCGCGCCTTGTACCTCTTCGACACGGCGGGGCAGCCGATCAAGCCCGCGACAGCGCCCGCCTGGATCGCGGGCGCGGCCCGCGAGGCGGCGGCGGCAGGTCGCGCGGACCGGGACGTCGAGGCACCGGACCATCGCGCCCTGCGGCTCCACGCCGAGCGCTTCGCGGGGACGACCGGCGCCGGCTACGTCGCCGCGGCGGTCGCCGACCGCGTGGAGCTGGAAGACCAGTACGCATCCCTGATCGGGACCTTCGCTGCAGCGGCCATCGCGGCCCTGCTGCTGGTTGCCGGCGGCGGCTATCTGCTGGTGCGGAAGTCCGTGGCCCCGGTGGAGCATTCGATGGACCAGATGCGCAGATTCATGGCCGACGCCGCGCACGAGCTGCGCACACCGGTCACCTTGCTGCGCACCCGCACTGAGGTCGCGCTCGGTCAGGACCGCGACGCCTCGCGGGACGCCGCGACGCTCCGGGCCATCGAACGGGAGGCCGCGTGCCTCGGCGAGATCGTCGGCGACCTGCTCACGCTGGCGCGGGCCGATGCGGGCGAGCGCACCATTGCGCTCGCCCCGGTGTATCTCGACGACGTCGCCGCGGAAGCGGTCGAAGCGATGCGTACGCTCGCGGAGCAGAAGCGCGTCGCCCTCGAGGTCGGCCGTTTCGAGGAAGCGCGCGTCACCGGAGACGCCGCCCTCGTCCGCCAGCTCCTCGTGATCGTGCTCGACAACGCCGTGAAGTTCACGCCGCCGGGCGGGCGCGTGACGCTCGACGTGGCGACCGACGATGGCCGCGCGAGCGTGGTCGTCGCCGACACGGGGATCGGCATTCCGCCCGAGCAGCTGCCGCGCGTGTTCGAGCGGTTCTATCGCGGCGACCCTGCCCGCCGCGAGACGGGTGGAGCCGGCCTCGGCCTCGCCATCGCGCGCTGGATCGCCGAGGCGCACCAGGCACGGATCGATCTCGCCTCGCCACCCGGCGGCGGCACCCGTGTCACGATCGTTTTTCCGCTCACAGCCTGAGTCTCAGAAGCGACGCTGCCAGCCGAAGATCAGCGTCCGGCGGGGCCCAACGGCAACGCCGGGTGCCCTGAGGCCGAACACGCGCCAGCGTCCGCTGACGAGTTTGGCAGAGGCGACCCCGATGAGCGCGCCCATCCCCACGTCGCTCAACCAGTGGCGATTGTCGTTGATACGCGACAGGGCCGTTCCCGTGGCAAATCCATAGAACCCGACGCGCGCCCACCTCGAGCGCACCGCCTCCGACAGACCGGCGGCCAGGGCGAACGCCATGGCCGAGTGTCCGGATGGGAGCGCATCACTGTGGGTCAATGGATCAAAGTCGAAGGCCCCGACGCCGGCGTCGGGCCGGGCCCGGCCGATCAGCGCTTTGAGCGTGATGGTGGCCGCCCCGGCAAGGCCGAGCGTCGCGACCAGACGCCCGCCGGCGGCGGTGATCGCGGGACGATGGGTCACGAAGCCGACGGCAGTGAGCCCGAGGCTCACGGTGCCGAAGACCTCCGGCTGACCGCCGTGCCGGAAGACGGAGGCCGCGTCGTTCGTGGTGGGAGAGCGGTGGCGTTGCGCGAAGCGCTGGACGGGCTGGTCGACCAACATCAACGCGCCGACCCCGACGGCCGCAGCGGTCGCCTCGTACCAATGGATCGAATGTGTCGTTACAGGTTGCACCCCAGAGTCCGACTGCGGGGTGCCCTGCGCTCGAGCGTGAGTGGGTCGCCAAAACAGCAAGGCGAGCAGCACCCCGGAACACACCGCCGATTTCACGCACGACAAAATACAAAGGCGGGGTAGCGTAACCAGGCTCCGGCCGACACCATTGTGGACGCGCCCCCCGGCGTTCACCTCAACAACCTCGTCAGCTCCGTCGTAGCAGGAGTGTACCGCCCGAACCCAAAGGAACGACCATGAACGCCCTGTCTCGCGCAGTCTCCCGAAGCGTCATGCTGCTGGGCATGGCCCTGGCGCCCGCCGCCGCGCAGTCCTATCACGTCGCCAAGACGTTCACCCTCGGCGGCGACGGGGGATGGGATTACCTCGCCCTCGACACCGCCGGCCACCGGCTGTTCGTCGCACGCCAGACGCGCGTGATGGTCATCGATCCCACCTCCGGCAAGCTGCTCGCGGAGATCCCGGGCTTGAACCGGGCCCACGGCATCGCGTTCAGCTATGCCACCGGGAAAGGGTTCGCCACCTCCGGCGCCGACAGCAGTGTCACCGTGTTCGACCTCAAGACCCTGCAGGTCCTGGGACACACGACCGCCGCCGTGGACGCGGACGCGATTCTGTACGATCCCGCCTCGAAACACGTCTTCACGTTCAACGGCGATGCGGGGTCCTCGAGCGTGATCGACGCCGCCACCGGCCAGCGCATCGGCACCGTCGACCTCGGCGGCAAGCCCGAGTTCGCCGTCTCGACCGGCGACGGCAGGCTGTTCGTCAATCTCGAGGATTCCAGTGTCGTGGCGGAGATCGATGCCGCCGCGATGAAGGTGACGCGCCGGTGGCCGCTGGCGCCGTGCCAGTCGCCCTCGGGGCTCGCGATCGACCGCGTCCATCACCTGCTGTTCAGCGGCTGTCGCAATCAGGTGATGGCGATCTCCGACTATGCGGCGGGCAAGCTGGTGACCACCGTGCCGATCGGCCAGGGCGTTGACGCCTGCCGCTTCGATGCGGGCACGCAGCTGGCGTTCGCCTCGAACGGCGACGGCACGCTCACGGTGATCCACGAGGACGCACCGGACAAGTTCACGGTGGTGGCGAACGTCGCGACGAAGCGCGGTGCGCGGACGATGGAGCTGGACGAGAAAACGCACCGCGTGTTCACCGTGAGTGCGGACTTCGGGCCGCCGCCGGCGCCCACCGCCGACCGGCCGCGCCCGCGGCCGCCAATCCTCCCGGGCACGTTCGCGCTGCTCGAGCTCGACCCGTAACCTCACCGCCGTTCCCCCTCTCCATGTCGTGGAGAGGGGGCCAGGGGGTGAGGTTCGCCGGACTACCGTGGCGTGGCGGGTGGCTTCCCGTCGGGTCCGACCTTCACCTCCGAGCGTTTGGCCCCATTCACCACGTGGGCCTCGTACATGACGATCTGCCCGCCCTTGCTGACGGACTCGACCATCCGGATCGTGCCCCTCCCGGCGCCCGCCCGCAGCCCGGTCTGCACGGCCTCCGGGAGCGTGGCGAGGGCGACTTCCTCCTCCACTTCGACTACAGCGCCGGTGGAATCCATGGTGACGTCCTTGCCGTGGCCGTCGACCCGTAATTCGACCTCGTAGAGAGTCTGTCCGTTCTCGACTTCGCGTGACAACCCGCGGACCGTCGCGCCTTGACTGACGGTCGCGACCGTACGCGCGACGGCCGGGGGCAACTCGGACTGCTTGACGGGCCGTTCCTGCGTCCAGGCCCGCGGGACGATGACGAGCAACGCGAGTGCGACGAGCTTCATAGGTCAGTCTCCTTGACGGTATAGTTCCGGCCCCGGATGGCGACCAGCAGCGTCGGCACCGCGAACAGCGTGATCGGCGTGGACAACGTCAGGCCACCGATCACCGCGAGCGCCAGCGGCCGCTGCAGCTCGCTTCCGGCCCCCAGCCCGAGCGCGAGGGGCAGCAGGCCGAACAGGGTGCACAGCGTGGTCATGAGGATCGGGCGCAGCCGCACCCGCGCGGCCTCGCGGATCGCGGCGGCGAGCGGCACACCCTCGGCGCGCATCCGCAGCCGCGTGAAATCCAGCAGGATGATCCCGTTCTTCACGATCAGCCCGACGAGTAGGATCAGCCCCATGAACGACGAGACGTTGAGCGCCGTGCCGGTCACGAGCAGCAGCGCCAGCGCGCCGACGAACGACACCGGCGCCGCCAGCAGCACGACCAGCGGCTCGACGAACGATTCGAACTGGATCACCATCACCGCGCAGACGCTCACCGCCGCGAGGCCGAGGACGACGAGCAGGGCCCGAAACGCGTCCTGCTGGCTGGCGTATTGCCCGCCCAGCGCGACCCGCACGCCGGGGGGCGCGGGGTGGCCGGCGAGGGTGCGCCGTACGTCGCCCATCACCCCGCCGAGCGAGCGGCCGCTGACGTCCGCCGTCATGGCGATCATCTGTTGCTGGTTCTCCCGCTCCAGGCTCATGCGCGAGGCGGCGGGCTCGAAGGCAGCGAGCGTGCCGAGCGGCGTGACGCGCCGCGCGCGGGCGCCGAGCACGGGGAGCGCCTTGAGGCGCAACGGATCGAAGCGGACTGAATCGGGCGCGCGCACCCGCACGGCCACGGGCCGGTCCTCGGCGCGCACCTCCCCCGCGGGCGCGCCGAGCAGCGCCGCGCTGACCGCGTCGCCCACGTCCGCCGGCGTCATGCCGATGCGGTCGGCCTCGGCCTCGTTCACCCGCATCAGCAGCTCCGCGGACGGCTCGCTCACGCCGTTGTAGAGATCCTCGAGCCCGCCGACCTGCTCGAGGTCCGGGGCGAGGACGCGGGCGTAGGCTTCGAGCGTATCCAGCTGCTCGCCGAAGACTTTGATCTCGACCGGTCTCGGGTTGCCCGCCAAGTCGTTGACCACGTCCGAGAGGATCTGCACAAACTCGATGTGCAGGCGGGGCGCGGCCGTCGTGACGCGGTCGCGCACGTCGTCCATCACCGCGAAGATGTCCCGGGAGCGCCGGCTCCGCGGCACGAGCCGGGCGACGATGTCGCCGCTGTTCTGCGCCGTGGCGAACAGGCCCAACTCGGCGCCGGTGCGCCGCGACGTGCCCGCGATCTCAGGCGTCGCGGCCAGCACCTGCTCCGCGATCCCGACCTGGCGGTTCGTCTCCGCCAACGCCGTACTCCCCGGCGTGAAGTAATCGAGCACGAACGCCCCTTCATCCATTTCAGGGAGGAACCCGGTCCCCAGGAAGCGAAACAAGCCGAGCCCCACGGCCACGAGCACGACCGCCGCGATGGCGATGCGCCGCGGGTGGTCGAGCACCGCGCCGAGCGCCTGTTCGTAGCGCGGGCCCAGCGCGTCGAGCGCCTGCTGCAGCCGGGCGAGCAGCCCCCCCCCCGCCTGCGCCGGCTCCACCTCGTGGGCGGTGACGAACTGCTCGGCGAGCAGCGGGATGATGGTGAGCGCGAGGCCCAGCGAGACCAGCACCGCGACCGTCAGCGTCGTCGCCAGCGCCGCGAAGAACTGGCCGACCACGCCCTGCAGCAGGCCCAGCGGCAGGAACACCACGACGGTCGTGATCGTGGAGGTCGTGACCGGCCAGAGGAGCTCCTGAACGGCGGCCCGGATGGCCGCTCCGCGTCCCCCGCCCGGGGAGAGGCGCAAATGGCGCGCGATGTTTTCGGTGATCACCACCGCATCGTCGATCACCAGCCCGATGGCGATCGCCATCGCGCCCAGCGTCATCAAGTTGAACGTCTGGCCGATGAGGCTCATCACGAACACGGTGACGGCGAGCGTCAGCGGGATGGCGGCCGCGCTGACGGCGGTGATGCGGCCGTGGCGCAGAAACAGCAGCAGCACCAGCACGGCGAGGGCGGCGCCGACGAGCATCGCGTCGCGCACCGAGCGCACCGCGTCACGCACCAGGGCCGCCTGGTCGTACACCGGCTTCAAGTGCACGCCCGGTGGCAGGGTGGGGGCGAGCGCCGCGACGATCTGGGTCACGCTGTCGGCCAGGGCGAGCGTGTTCCCACCCACCTGCCGGGTCACGTTGATCAACGCCGCCGGCTTGCCATCGCCGGCGATGATGCGCACGTGGTCCTCCGTGCCTACCTGCACGCGCGCCACGTCCCGCACCCGCTGCCCGTTGGGGAGCACCACGCGCCCGATGTCCTCGGGGGAGTGCGCTTCCTGATCAGTCACGATGAGGTACTGCTGATAGTCCTGCGCGACCCGGCCCACCGCCTGCACGGTGACCGCCTGGCGGATCGCGTCGGCCAGCTCGGTATAGGTCGTCCCGAGCGCCGCCAGGCGCGAGGGATCGGCGATAACCTCGATCTCCCGCACGTCCGAGCCCTGCACGTCCACTCGTCCCACGCCCGGCACGCGGGAGATCAGCGGCTTGATCTCGTAGCGCGCGAGGTCGTAGAGCGTCGCGGGATCGCCACCCTCGAGGTTGTAGGAGAGGATGGGGAACAGCGAGGGGGCGAGGCGCTCGATCTCGATGTCGAGCCCCGTGGGCAACGCGCCGCCCACCTGGCCCACGCGCGCGCGCACCAGCTGCAGGGCGTACGCCATGTCGGTGCCCGGCGCGAAGGTGATCGAGATTTCCGTGGCTCCGCGGATGGTGTGCGACCGCACGCGGGTCACCCCAGGAACGACACTCACCGCTTCCTCGAGCGGGCGCGTGACGCTGAAAACCACCTGCCGCGCACCGAGCGTCGAGCCCTGCGCGACGACCGTGATCCGGGAAAAGTTCAGCTCGGGGTAGATCGCCGAGGGCAGCGTCAACGCGGCCCACACGCCGGCGGCGCCGAGCAGCCCCACGAGGAGGAATACGAACCGCCGCTGGCGGGAGAGGATGTCGAACAGCGTCACCGCGTCACCGCGTCACCGCGTCACCGTGCGCTCGATCTTCGCGCCGTCCTCGACGCCGTAGGCGCCGGTGGTGACGACGGTCTCCCCGGCCTTGAGCCCGGTCAGGATTTCCGCGAGCGCCTCGCTCCGGCCGCCGACCGTCACCGGCCGCGCGTGCGCCACGCCCGCGCTGTCCACGACGAAGACCTGAAAGCCGTCGCCGGCGGGGACCAGCGCGGCCACGGGAACGGTCACCGCGCGGGGATGCACGGCGGTCGCAATCTTGCCGGACACCGCCTCCCCGATGCGCAGCGGGCGGGCGGGGCGGACGAGGCGCGCGCGCACCGTCACGGCGCGGGACACGGAGTCCACCGCCGCTGCGACGTCGGTGACGACCCCCTGCCCCAACGCCTCCGCGCCGCCGCCCTCGCCGGTCACCACCGTCACGTCGTCACCGGCATGAATCGCCGCGGCTTCCGCGGGCGACACATCGAGCACGATGTCGAGCGCCCCCGGGTCCGCGACCTCCACGAGCGGCTGGCTCTGATCCACCGCGGCGCCGAGCACCGCCGTCATACGTGTCACGACCCCCGCGAGCGGAGCGCGCAGCGTGGCCAGCTCCTGGGCTCGGCGCGCGGTGATCCCGGCGGCCTGCGCCTGCGCGAGGTCAGCGGCGGCCTGTTCGCTGTCCTTCTGGGCCAGAATCCCCGCCTGCACGAGCCGCACCGCCCGCGCATAGCCGCGCTCGGCGCTCACGAGCGACGCGGCCGCGCTGCGCGCCGCAGCGTCGAAGGGCGCCCGCTCGAACTCGACCAACGAATCGCCCGCGGCGACCCGCTGGCCCGGCGTCACGAAGATCCGCGCCACGCGCGTCGGCCCCGGGGCCGACAGGACCGCGAACCGCCCCGGCCGGGGACTCACGATGCCGATGGCGGTGAGGACGTGCGCGAATGGCTGCTCGGTCGCCACGGCGGTGGCCGCGGTGACGCGCGCGGCCGGCTGCTGCTCGTCGGACGACCCCTTGCCGCATCCGGCAGCGAGGGCGGCCAGTACCACGGCACAAGACGCGAGGAGTCTCACGGTTGATCCGCTGGGGTGCTGAGCAAGCGCAGGGTCGCGGCGGCCGCATCGGCGGCGGCGAGATCGTCGATGTAGCGGCCCAGCGCCTCGCGGGCGTTGCGGTGCGCCTCCAGCACGTTGGCGAGGGCCACCGCCCCCTCAGCGTAGGCCTGGAGCGACATCGCGGCGACCCGATCCGCGCTCGCCAGAATCTCCTGGTCCCGCCGTACCCGCGCACGCGCGGCGGCGAGCTCCCGCTGCGCCCGCGCCAGATCCGCCGCCGTCTCGCGGCGTACGAGCTCCAGCTCCGCGCGCGCCCGGTCCCGCGCGGCCGCGGCCTGCGCCGCTTCGCCGCCGCTCCTGTTGAAGAGCGGCAGTGGCAGAGCAATCCCGAATGTCGGCAACAGCCCCCGCGTCGGATTGCTCGGGTCCTGCGCCTCGACGCCCACCTCGAAGCTCGGCGCGAACAGGCTGCGGTGCACGAGGGTCAGGGCGCGCTCCTGCGAGCGGACAGCGGCGGCCGCCGCGGCGACGGGCAGCGGCGCACTCGGTGGGGCCGGCGTGCTGTCCACGTGGGTGGGCGGGACAAGCGAATCCACCAGCGCGATCGTCGGCTCCGCCGCCGGCAGGCCCATGGCCAGCTGCACCGCGAGCACGGCATCGATCGCGGCAAGGGAGTCGTCCACCGCCGCGTTCTCGAGCTGGCCGGCGTTGACCGCCGCGAGGCGCACGTCCAGCTCGCTCACGTCACCGACCTCGCGCCGCAGGCGCGCCATCGTGAGGAGGCTGTCGGCGTCCTGGGCGGTGCGGCGCGAGAGCCGCGCGTGGGCGGCGGCGGCGAGCGCCCGTGTGTACGTCGTCTCCACGTCGAAGCGGATCGCGGCGCGCGTGAACGCGAAGCCGTAGCGCGCCGCGTCGCGCGCCGCCTCCGCCGCGCCGATGCGCGCGGCGCGCAGCCACGGCAGATCGAGGGGCAGGTCCACGACCGCGTGATGCTGCGGGGCGTCCTTGGTGTAGGTCGCGATGAGCGTGGGATTGGGAAACGCGCGGGCGCTGCGCGTCACGCCCGCCGCGGCGGCGGTGTCGGCGCGCCCCAGGGCGGCGCGCGCCCCCCGGGCCAGGGCGGCCGCCACGGCCTGGTCGCGCGTCACCGGCTGCTGGGCGGCCAGCGGACCGCAGACAGCTACTAATAGAGGAAGGAAGAACGGTCGGCGCACCCGTCGAACCTAACCGCCGAACCTGTCAGGAAGCTGACGGGGGAGGCCTGTCGGGACGCACTGACTGGCTGTGACCGTCCCTTCCCCCCAGAATAGCTCGTGGTCAAGACCCTGTTGCTCGTGGACGACGACCCGTTCGTGCGTGGCGCCCTGACGCGGGCCCTGAACCGCGCCGGGGCGTTCACCGTGGTTCCGGCCGAGCACGGCCGCCACGCCCTCGAGCTCCTGGATACGGAACACGTGGACGTGATGCTCACCGACCTGCAGATGCCGGTCATGGACGGCCTGACGCTGCTCAGCCACCTCGTGCAGCGCGGACTGCGGCTCCCCGTCGCCGTCATGACGGGACACGCCATTGCGCCGGCGCTGCGGCAGCGGCTCCAGGCCTATGGCATCGCGGCCACCTTCACCAAGCCGGTGGACGTCGCGGTGCTGGCCGACGAGCTGCAACGGGCGCTCGATCCGGAGACGGTGGGCCGGATCCGCGGCATCACGTTGTTCGGCCTGCTACAGCTGCTCGAGGTGGAGCAGAAGACGGGGCTCGTCGTCGTCAACGCCGGCGGGCAGGAGGGCCGCCTGTACTTCGAGAACGGCGCGTTGGTACACGCGCACACCCGCGGTCTCGATGGGGTCGATGCCGCGTACGAGATCCTCACCTGGCCGGACCCCGCCGTCGAGATCTTCTACAAGCGGCGGGCGCGCGAGCACACCGTCGAGGAGCGGCTGCAGAGCGTATTGATGGAGGCGGCGCGCCTCCTCGACGAGCGCGGGCGTCCGGGCGCTCCGTCAGAGCCGGTCGCGCCCCCCGCTCCGGCCGCGGCGGCGCCTGCGCGGGGAGCCCCGGTCGTCGATCGGATCCCGGAGCAGGCGCTGCTGGAAGAGGCGCTGACCATCGACGGCGCCCTGGGGGTGGCGCTGGTGCACGCGACGAGCGGGATGGCAGTGGGCCACGCAGGTGGCGGCCGCGCGCTCGACATGGACGCCGCGGCGGCCGGCGCCGCGGAGGTGGCCCGGGCGGCGATCGGCACCCTGCAGAAGGACGACACGATTCAGGACATCATGATCACCCTCGGGAAGCAGTACCACGTCATCCGCTTCCTCAGACCCGGATCCGACATGTTTCTTTGCCTGGTGCTCGACCGCGAGCGCACCAGCCTCGGCATGGCGCGGCATCGACTCGCTCAGCTCGCGCGGCGGATGCAGGCGTAGGCTTGCCCTCTTGTTCCACTCCGGTACATTCGGTCCCAAGGATCGGAGTGGCCCATGGGGGAGCCATGGATCGCCCCGCTCGAGGCTGGAGATTCCGAGACCGCGTGGGATCTCTTCATCGAGCGGTACCGCCGGCTGGTCTTCAGCGCGATCCGTCACTACGCCCGTGACTACGACGATGTGATGGACGTTTTCGCGCACGTGTGCGCCGCGCTGCGCGACAAGGATTTCGCCCGCCTCCGCCGCTATCTCGCCGAGCCCGATCACCGCGCCCAGTTTTCGACGTGGTTGGTCGCCGTCGTGCGCAACCAGACGATCGATTGGTTCCGCCAGCGCGACGGGCGCCCCCGCCTCACCGCCCTCGCCGCGGCGCTCCCGCCCCTGCGCCAGCGAATCTTCGAGCTGGTATTCCTCGACGGACGCTCCCACCTCGAGACCTACGAGCTGCTGCGGGAACGAGACAAGCCCGACCTGTCTTTCCGTGACTTCCTCAAGGAATTGGGCGCGACGTATCGGGCGGTGAGCGCGGGACGCCAGGGACGGTTGCTTGTCGAGTTGTCGGGTCCCCTGCCCGACCTGCCGGCCGACGCGCCGGAAGACGACCCCACCACCCGGCGGGAGCAGAGCGCGCTGCTCACCAAAGCCCTCGAGGCGCTGCCCGCCGAGGACCGCGTTGCCGTGCAGCTGTACGTCGTCGAAGAGATGCCCGCCGAGCAGGTGGCGCGGGCGCTCGGCCTCCCCAATGCCAAGGCGGTCTACAACTGCGTGTACCGCGCACTCGCCACAGTGCGCGCGTCTCTGGAACGGGTGGGGATTCACCGGGGGGACCTGTGAGAGCAATCCCGGTCGGCCTGTCCGTCCCACGGGGGCGATGCGAGGAATGAATCACCCGTCACCCGAGGACCTGGTTGCCCACTTGATCGACGCCGACTCCACGATCGCCGTGCACGTCGCGACGTGCCCCGAATGCCAGGAGCAGCTCACCTGGATTCGGGAAGCCGCCGGCCAGTTGCGGGCTGGCACCCCGTCCCGCTGGGTGGAGACGCCCCAGTGTCTGAGCGAAGCGGCGGTGGCGGCGTTCGTGGATGGCCAGACCACGGGGGCCGCCCGCGAGGCGACCGTCGCCCACCTCGCCGGCTGCGCGCGCTGCCGGGCGATGGTCGCCTCCGTAGCACGGCTCACAACGATTGAAAGCGTAGCCCGCGAGGCCCCCACCACTGCGCGTCCGTCGTGGCGTCGCTGGCAGGTCCCGGTCGCGGCGGCCGCCGCGGTACTCCTCGCCGTGCTGGCGTGGCCGCGCGGCAACGACCAAATCGGCACGGGACACCGGGCGCCCACAATCACCGCGGCCGCGGCGCCCGTTCCTCTGGCCCCGGTGGCGGCGGTGGCCGAAGCGCGAGTGTTGCGCTGGTCCGCCGTGCCCGGTGCCGACCGCTATCACGTCACCCTGTTCGACGCGGGCGGAGGTGTCCGCTACGAGGCGCAGCTCGCCGACACGGTGGCGGCGCTCCCCGACTCGGTCGTGCTCGTCACCGGGCAGACCTACTTGTGGGGTGTCGAAGCCCGGATCGGCTGGGACCGTTGGTCCACCTCCCCCCTCACGGAATTCTCGATCGTCGGAGCCCCACGCCGGTGACGGCGCTGCTCGCCGTCCTCTTCTTGCAGTCCCCCGCCGCGGACACACTGCGCCTGCTCGCGATTCGACTCCCCGAATTGGCGCTCGTCGCCGAGACGCGGGCGCGGCCGCTCGCCGTGCGCGAAGCCGTGACCCAGGCGCTCGCCCGCAAGGACCTCACCATCGCGGGGAGGTTGAGCACTGCGTACGCCGCCGCGTGGAGCGATTCGTTCCTGGTGCGCGAGGTGGCGCGCTTCGCGGGGTGGCCGCCGGAGCGCCAGGCGGGCAAGGTCTGGGTCGACAGCGTGCGTCGGGCGGGCATCATCGTGTACGGCCGGGACGGCGCGCTGGCCGCGATCGTGGTGTGGCGGCGCGCCCTGGCGCGCGCGCAGGCGATCGGCGATACGGCCGCAATCGCGTCGGTCCTCGGAAACATCGGGGCGGGCTTTTCCACGGCCGGGCAGCTCGACAGCGCCACGACCTACCTGGAGCGCGCGCGGACGCTAGCGGAGGGGATCGGCGACGTGCGCGTCGCGGCGAACGCGATCGGGACGCTGGCCTCGGTGCGGGCGGACCGCGGCGACCTCTCCGCGGCGCGCAACGGTTACACCCAGGCGCTCGCCCTCCGGGAGCGGATCGGGGATACTCGCGGCGCCGCTGCCGACTACAACAACCTCGGCTTGCTGGCTGAAACAGCTGGCGACCTCACGGAAGCGCGGCGCCAGTTCGAAGCCGCTCTGGCGATCAATCGGCGTGAGGGACGCGACGACGTCGCCGCGACGAACCTCCTGAACCTCGCCGGGCTTGCGAGCCAGGACGGCAACTTCGCGCGCGCCGAGGCGCTGTACCGCGACGCGCTCGCAACGTGGCGGGCGCATGCGGAGTGGGCGGATGCGGCGGATGCTCTGCACGGGCTGGGCCAGCTGGAGCTGCGGCGCGGCGACTACCCAGCCGCCCGGGCGGCGCTTGGCGACGCGCTCGCGATCTACGACCGCACCGGCCCCCTGGCGTCGGCGCTCGCCGTGCGGCGGGCGCTGGCGGCCGCCCTCGCCGGTCAGGGGGAGCTGCAAGGCGCGGTGGACGAGCTGCGCCGCGCCCAACAGCTCGCGGACTCAGCGCGCGCGACGCCGGGAGTCCGGGCGGGAATTGCGCTGGCGCGCGCCGATCTCGCCGTGCAGCTCAACGCGCTCGCCGAGGCGGAGCGGCTGTACGGGCGCGCGGAGTTTCTGTTCCGGCAGGTGGGCGACCTTGGAGGAACCGCCGACGCCCAACACGGGCGCGGCACTCTGCTGCTCGAGAAGGGCGACAACGCGCGGGCTCAGACGCTGCTTGACGCCGCGCTGCGCTCGCAATTGGCGTCGGGGCAGCAACGCGCCGCGGCACTGACCCGCCTCTCCCTTGGCGAGCTGGCGGCGGCGCGGGGCGACACCACCGCGGCTCGCCGGCAGTTGGCGCGCGCGGCCAGCGATCTCGCGCGCCTCGGCGATCCGGTCGGGGCCGGCGCGGCGACGGGGGAGCGGGCGGCCCTCGAGGGTGCGGCCGGATTTCCCGTGGCGGCTGAGTCCTTGTACCGCGTGGCTCTAGGCCAGACGGAGGGCCAAGTCGCTCCCGAAGTCACCTGGCGCCTCCATGCAGGGCTCGCGCTGGTGGATCGGAGCCGCGGGGCGACCGATGACGCGGTACGCGAGCTGCGGACGGCGATCACCGATGTCGAGCGGCCGGGCCGGTCGCTGGCGGTCGCGGAGCGACGCTCGGGGTTCCTCGCCGACAAATGGGATGTGTACGCACAACTCGCGCTCACCGAGCGGACGCGGGGCCGGCCCGGCGCCGCGTTCGAGGCGAGCGAGCGGCTGCGGGCCCGCGAGATGCTGGAGCTGCTGACGCGTGGCCGCGTGGCCCCGGCCGACACGGCGGCCGAGCTGATCGCGCGGGAGCAAGACGTGCGCCGGCGGATCGCGGAGCTAACGGCGGGCCTCGAAACGGGAAGCGGCGGCACGGAGGGCGTCCGTGGTCCGGACATCGCCGGGGTGGGCGGCACGACCGGTGAAGCGCTGCTGCACGAGCAGGCGGACTACGCCCATCTCCTCCTCGAGATGCGGGACCAGGCCCCGCGGCACGCCGCGTTGCTGTCGCCGCCGGTCGTGAGTTGGCGCGATGTCGCGGCGCGGCTGTCGGCCGATGAAGCGCTCGTGGAATACCTCATCAGCGATTCCGCCTCGGCCGCGTTCGTCGTGACGCGGGACACACTCGTCGTCGTGGACCTGGGCACGAGCCGCCGCGACGTGAGCCGGCTCGTCAGGTTCGCCCGCGGCACGCTGGAGGGACCTCACCCCCTGACGGGGGGTGCGGCCCTGTGGCGCGCCCCGCTGCGGAGTCTCAACCAGTTCTTGATCGCGCCGCTCGAGGAGGCGGGGCTGCTCGCGGGCAAGACGCGGTTGGTGCTCGTGCCGCACGCGGAGCTGCACTACCTCCCGTTCGCCGCGTTGCTGGATAGGCGCGGGCGGTTTCTGATCGAGCGCTACGAAGTGGCCGAGACGCCCTCGGCCGGGGTGTGGCTCGCGTTGGGCGACCGGCGCCGGCCGCCGGCGACGGCCGGCGTGCTCGCCTTCGCGCCGCGGCCCGACGCGCTGCCGGGATCACGTCAGGAGGTGGCCGCGATCGCGCGGCTTGTCGGCGCGGACGCCCGCGTGCTGACGGGCAGTGAAGCGAGCGAAGCCGCGTTCCGCCGCGAAGCGCCCGGTCGCCGGGTCCTCCATCTCGCCACCTACGGCATCCTCAACAAGCCGAACCCCTTGTTCTCCTACGTCGAGCTGGCGCCCGGGGGCGACCAGGATGGGCGCCTCGAGGTGCACGAGGTGTTCGGCTTGACGCTCGCGGCGGATCTCGTGGTGCTCTCGGCGTGCCAGACGGGGCTCGGCTCCGGCGCGCTCGCCGACGTGCCAGCGGGGGACGACTGGGTGGGACTGGCGCGCGCCTTCCTCAACGCCGGTGCCGGCAACGTGGTGGCGACGCTGTGGCCGGTCGAAGATCGCGCGACCGCGAACTTGATGGAGCGCTTCTACGAACGGTTCACGACCGGGGGGGATCCCGCCGCGGCTCTCGCCGCCGCCCAGCGGGCGCTGCTCTCGGCGCCCGCGACGGCGCACCCGTTCTACTGGGCGGGGCTCGTGACGGTGGGAGGGGCCAGGTGAGCAAGAAACGGTGTGGCGTCCGTCGCGTCTTCGTCGTGGGGCTTGTCGCCCTGCTCGCCAGTTGCCTGGATGGTCGCCCCAGCTTCCTCGGACCCCGGGACCCCGCCGTCACGACGACGGCCCCGGCGGCGATCGTGTCGAACCCGGAGCCAGAGGCCGCCGCGGTCCGGGGCGGTGTTTCCCTCCGGGCGAGTAGCACGACCGACGCGGTCTACGTCTCCCTCCAGCCGGGCACGATTCCCAGCGGCGGGCTGGCGACTATTCGCAACACGCGAACGGGCACCACGTTGCCGGTCGCGATGGACGCCGGAGGCTTCGACCCCGTGCCGGTCCAGGCCGCCGCAGGCGACACGCTGGCACTCGAGATCGATCTTGTGGGGGGCGGGACCCAGTCCCTCCGGCTCACAGTACCGGCGGCGCGCCCACCGATCGTGGTGCGCACAGATCCCGCGCCCCGCAAGCGCGACGTGCCACTCAATGCCTATCTCGTAACCGTTTTCAGCGAGCCCATCAGCCCGAGCACTGCAGCGAGAATTCGGCTGTTGCTCGCTGGTGTACCGGTGAGCGGGCATGTGACGGTGACGGCCGATGGACTCCGTGCGCAGTTCCAGCCCGACGGCCTCCTCGCACCCAACGCCGACTACGAGTTGTCCATCCCTACGGATGTCACTGACTTGACTGGAGACCATATACCTCAGGTGGTGTCTGCACAGTTCACCACCGGCACCGGCGTCGCGGCGGCGAGCGTCGTCACAGAGCAGCCCGCACTGTTCACCAACCCCTTCTCCGGAGCGCTGCGCACGTTCAACATGAGCGCCGTGCGCTGGGACGATGGCAGCTTCTCCGGCAGCTTCAGCATTTTCTATCCTCAAGATGGGGTGCGCGTCTTTGGGCGCGTGCGGTGCTTCAGCATTGTGGGCGACTCCGCCTGGATCGGCGGCGTGATCGAGGGTGCGAACGACACCAGCGGCGTGCGACACGAGTCGGCCTGGCGAGTCGTCGACCACGGTCCGCCCGGCGGCGGCGTGCCCGATGAGCTCAGTCTCATGGAGGACCTTGCCGAAGACACCATCGGCACGGCATTGGATTACTGCGCCAAGCGGCCCACCGATCTTGAGGTGATCCCGCTGACCAGCGGCAACATCGTCGTGAATGGCTCGGGGCCGCCCCCACCGCCTCCCCCGCCCATGAGTGAGATCGCCTTCGCCGTATGGCCGAATGGCGGCATTCAGGTCATCAATGCCGATGGCTCGGGCGGGAGAATATTGACGACCGCGTCCGATTGGCACCCCACATGGTCACCGGACGGCACGAGGCTCGCGTTCTCTCGCGTCAAGGATGACCAATCCACCTCGGCGATCTACGTCATCAACGCCGACGGGTCCGGCCTGCGGCAGCTCACGAGCGGCGCTGTGTTTGACGCCCACCCGGCCTGGTCACCCGACGGAAGGCGGCTCGCCTTCTATCGCGATGGCGGGATTGACGTCATGAACGCGAACGACGGTTCAGGCATGACCAGGCTGACTGAAAGTGGCTATAACCCCACATGGTCACCCGACGGCACGCGAATCGCCTTCGCCAGTTCCCGCTCCGGAACCACCAGCGCCATTTACGTGATGAACGCCGACGGCTCTAACGTCAGGCAGGTGACGAACGACCCCTCGGGCGACTACGTGCCGTCGTGGTCGCCAGATGGGGGCAAGATCGCCTTCCAGCGCGGAGTCTCCGGAGTGGGCGTCATCTGCCTCATCAGTCCTGACGGCACCGGACTCACACAGGTCACGCTGTTCGGGCACACGCCGTCCTGGTCGCCGGACGGCCGGGTGATCGTATTCGAGCAGTATGGTCTCCACCTGGTGAACGTCGACGGCTCTGGGATGATGCGGCTCGGGATCGGCTTCGACCCCGCGTGGTCGCCGTTCGGCACCATGCCGGTGATGCCGCAGCCCTACGCGTCGATCAGCATCGCCGGGGGGAACGGACAGACCGGGACGGCCCTCGCGGCGCTCCCCCAGCCGCTCACCGTGTTGGTGTCGCGGGACGACGGAGCGCCAGCGGCCGGGGTTCACGTCTCGTGGTATTTGCTAAATGGCGGGCTGCCCTCGGGGCCCTCGCTGTCGTCGTATGGCTCAGTCACGGATGCATCGGGCCTGGCGTCGGTCTGGTTGACGCTCGGCGCCGCCGCGCCGCAGCAGCTCAAGGTTCACGCGGCCGTCACCGATGGCACCGGGCGGACCGCTGGCGTCGAGTTCACCGCCAACGCCGTCCCGTGAGCTCCCTTGAAGCGAGGAAACCACTAACCTCGTCTCCGCGTTGCCGCACAATCCATGTCCAACGCTCGCTGGACGGCTACGTCCTGAGGGTCGAGCCGAGCCCCTGAACCTGGTGGCGGGGCGAGCAATCCTGATCCCCCTGTCCGTCCAACGACGCCTAACAGTAGTGAGTGCGGTGCAATGGCCCCCAGCCCAGGTGTGGAGGAAAGACGATGACGCCCAGCCCTCGATGGACCCCCCTCCTTCTAGTCGGCCTTGCGTCGACCGCGTTGCTCACCGCCTGCGACGACGACCCGCTCGCCCCGTCATTCGACGCCTCCAGGGCCGGCTCCACGATCGCCGCGCCCACCAACCTCACCGCGACGGCCTACTCGTATGAGATGATCACCCTTGCCTGGCAGGACAACGCCACCAACGAGGCCGGGTTCGAGGTGTGGCGCTCGACCGATGGGCCGACCGGCACGTTCTCCCTCTTCACGACCTACCCCTTCCCGAACAGCACTCAAGGTGGCAACAGCGGCCTCCAGGCTGCGACGCAGTACTGCTACGAGGTGCGCGCCTATAACACGCTGGGCCAGAGCGGGAAGATCCGGGCCTACTCCGCGTTCTCGAACGTCGCGTGCGCGACAACCCTCCCGCTGCCGGTCCCTGCGGCGCCGTCCAACGTCAAGGCGGCACCCTGGGTGGGCGTGCTCATCCGGCTCACCTGGACCGACAACGCGTCGGACGAGAACGGATTCCGCGTCGAGCGCTCGGCGACGAGCAGCGGACCCTGGACGAGTCTGTTGACCTGGAACTATCCGAATCTCACGTCGTTCGACGACCGCTCGCCGCCCGCCGGGGAGCAGCCGGCGTGCTACCGCGTGATCGCCTTCAACTCGTACGGCGACTCTCCGGCTTCCAACGTCGCGTGCACTGCGGTGCCCAACGCGCCAACGAATCTGGTCGCGACCGGGAGTGGCTCCAACGTCGACCTCACCTGGACCGACAACTCCGAGATCGAGGCTGGATACGTCGTCTATCGGTGGACGGCGGCTAACGGCACGCCGGCCGTGGTGATGACCTTGCCCGCCAACACGACCGCCTACCAGGACCCGGGGCTCGCCGACGACACCTACTTGTACCAGGTACGCGCCACCAAGGACGGCGGGGAGTCCAATGGATCGAACAACGCCAGTGCGTCGGTGCTCACCGGACCGCCCGCGGCCGCGGACGGCGTTGACGCCTATCCGGCCTCGAGCAATAGCATGACCATCGCCTGGCGCGACAACTCGGCCACGGAAGCGGGCTTCCGGATCGAGCGTTCGAGTGATGGCGGTCTGAGCTGGACCGCCGTGGGCACGGTCGCTGCGAACTGGACGTCCTTCTCGGAGGGGAGCCTGCCCAGCGAGCAGCCGGCCTGTTATCGCGTCATGGCGTTCAACGGTCTGGGCGACGCCCCGGCCTCCAACACTGACTGCGCGACGCCCCCGGCGGCCCCGACCGGCCTCGTGGCCACGGGCGCGGAAGCCGGCGCCATCGACCTCGCCTGGATGGACAACTCCGGCGTTGAGGAGGGGTACGCGGTGGAGCGTCTGACCGTGGAGACGTACTGCGATTGGTACTGGGACGAGTACTCCGGCTGGTACTACTACTGCTACGACTACTCGTACTACCAGCAGATCGCGACGCTGGGCTCCAACGCGACGAGCTATCACGACACGGGGCTGAATTCGGGTGACTCCCACACGTACCGAGTCGTAGCCCTGAAGGACGGCGGCGTGTCGGACTATTCCAACGAGGCTACGGCGATCGCGCCGTGAGCAGGAGGGAGGATCTATGACAACTGCATCACGAATGCTGGCTTCGCTGGCCGCCCTCGCGCTCTGCGCTGGGTGCGGGAGCGAGCCCGACCGAGGCATCGCAGGAGCACTGCTCGCGGACCACACGGCCAACTTCTCATCTTGGTCCGAGCCGGTCAGCCTCGGCCCGGCGATCAACATGGCCGGTTTCAACGACCAGCAGGCAACGCTCTCGAAGGACGGCCTGAGCCTGTATTTCGCCTCCGCCCGTCCGGAGGGCCCCGGGGACGCGACTCCCGACCTCAACCTCTGGGTCTCCCAACGCGCCTGCGCCGACGAGAGCTGCCCCTGGGGCACGCCCGTCAGTCTCGGGGCCACCGTCAACAGCTCGGTCAACGATTTCGCCCCGGCGCTCTCGCGAGACGGTCACAGGCTGTTCTTCGGTTCGGGCCGCCAAGCCGGGGGCGTCGGGTCCGGGGACATCTGGGTTTCGTTCCGAGCGAACGTGCACGATGACTTCGGCTGGGAAGCCCCGGCAAACCTCGGGGCCGGAGTGAACGCCACGGGGTTTGAAGGAGGTCCCGCCTACTTCGAGAACGACGACGCCGGCGTGCCACAGCTCTTCTTCAACAGAAACCCCTTGCCATCTAATGCCGCGGGTGACATCTACGTCAGCGAGCAGGCCGCCGATGGGTCGTTCGGCCCGGCCATCCCCGTCCCGGCCCTGAACAGCGACTCAACCGACCAACGACCCTCCGTCGCACCCAGCGGGTTAGACATCTACTTCTACTCCAACCGGCTGGGCTCGATACGCAACCCGGCTGGCTCGACGACCAACGACATCTGGGTTTCCACGCGGGAGAGCGTGTTCGCGCCCTGGTCGCCCCCGACGAACCTCGGCCCGCCAATCAACACCGGCGTTGGGGAGCTCCACCCGTTGATTGTTTCCCACGGGGGGACCGAGTGGCTCTACTTCGCGCGCAACGTGGCGACGTCTCCGGCCATCGACCTCGACCTGTTCGTGAGCACGCGGACACGACCGGGCCAAGGGCCGGAATAGCCCGGTGGGGCCGCTTTACTCCGGGGGAAGGACGCTCACAGCGCGTCGTTACCTATCCGGCGGTGGCGGGTGAGGGGTGAGTCCTACCGCCCGAACCGTAGCGTCCCCCGCACCGTCAGCGCCGACACCTGCTCGAGCCGCCGGACCATCGCCCGCGCAGGGAAATCGTAGCGCTCGAGCGAGTAGACAATGCCGACGGTGCCTTGACCCAGCCGGTACTCCAGCCCGGTCCCCACCGAGTAGGCGGTCTTGGGATGGTCCAGGCCGTTGACGGCGACCACGGGCAGGAGCGCGCCGCGCGCCACCGCTTGCATCGCCCCGCCTAGGAACGGCAGGCGGCCCTCGACACCCAGTTGCAGGGTGTTCCAGCGCTGCCGGGCGAGCACGGTGGAGTACGCGCGGCGGCACACGCCGGCAGAGAAACTCAACCCGGTTCCGGCGTGCACCCGTCCTTCCGCGCTCACCTCCCCGAGGTCGCGATTGGGCCCTCCCGGCGTGCGCGCCGTCAAAGACCCATCCCCGACCCTCACGGCGAACACCCAACGGGTGCCGACGTTCATCAACGCCTCGCCGCCGATCATCGGCCCGGAAAACCGCTCGACGCCGGACCCGGGATCGACACGCAGTTCGACCGCCGCGACGAACGCCGCCGCCTCGAAACGGCGTTGCGCGGTGGCCGGCGTCGTCACCGCACTGCACACGAACACGATCAGCGCCCGTTTCAGGGTGGGGACCCGATCCCGGCGGCGGGCGTGATCACGAGCACGGTGCGCGCAATCCGCTCCTGGTTGCGCCTGGCGATCGCGTCATTGGCCGCGAGCCGCTCCGCGCGGCGCCGGGCGTTTTCGGCGACGTTCTCCGGCAGGTCGCGATGGCGGCGCCGGTAGACGAAGGAGACGCCGCCGGTCACGACGGCGACCCCGGCCAGCGCGCGGGACGCCGACGGCATCCCGCGACCCAGATCATGGCTCGTGAGGCGATCCGAAATCACCACCGCTGCCGCCGCGACCCCCAACGCCTTCAGGAGATCGCCGCGCGCCGCCGCATCCGTCACCTGCTCGGGCAAGAACTGGTCGGACCCGAGCGTCGGCAGCGTGTCTTCCAGCGGCTCTCGGTCGTAGGCAAGATCGAAGTAGGTGCGCGCGGTGTCCCACGTCGAGCGCAGGCGACTCTGACCCACTACGAGCAGCTCGTAGCGTCCCGGCGGGGCGAGGCGCCCGTCGGCGAGCAGGCCGTTCCAATCGATTTCCCGTAGCCCCTCGCTCACCGCCGAGAACAGCGCGACACCGACGGGGGGGAGCACGCCGACCGACGACAACCGCACGTCGAGCGTCGCCGTGTGGGTGGCGACGATCGTGAAGGGGATGCGCTCAGTCCGGGGATCGACCCTTCGGTCGGCGACCGGACGGGCCGCCACGGCGAACGTCAAGCGGCGCGCCTGGGCGAACATCCCGAGCTGGGCCGGCGTGAACGTGGCCGGGTCGAGATCGGTAAACGCGTCCCGCTCCAAGGCCGCCCGGAAGTACAGCACGGCAGAGTCACTCTGGCCGCGGAGGGCCAGGGCCGCCCCCAGATATTTATAGGCGTCCACGCGCTGCTCGGGGGTCATCTCAAACGGCCAGCTCGGCGACACCACCTGCCGCAGCAGCAGCAGGGCCCGCTCGATGTCCACCTGCTCGTAAGACTGGCGCGCCTGCTGCAGCAGCTCCGCGGTGCTGTTCTGGGCCGTCGCGGGACCGGCGATGAGCGCAGCGAGCGCGACGCCGAGCGCCGGCCGCCTCACGTCCCGGTGTTCCGACCGCGCAGCGTGATGCGCCCCAGGGACACGGTGCTGTCGGCGGGGACGACGATGAGGGTGTCGAACGTCTGGTAGCCCGCCGCCTGGACGCGCAGCCGCCGCGCGCCCGCCGCCACGGCCCGGTCCACGACGCTGCCGACGCCGATGCGCCGACCGTCGATCAGGATCTCGGCGTCCGTCGGGCTCGTCAACAGCCGCAGCTTGCCCGTGACCACCGGCGCCACCGGTCGCACCAGGAGCGGGCGGCCGGGCGATTCCCCGCTGGTGCCCCCGTGCGGTGTGGAGTCCGCGGGGCGCGCCACGTTCGCCGCGAGCTCCGCCGCGGGATGCGGCCGGCCCACCCACCAGGCAAGGCCGAGGAGCAATCCCGCCGCCGTCGCGATCCTGACAGTGCGGCCCCGGGCCCCACGCCGCTTCGCGTGACGCGGCACGGGGATCGGCGAGGTCGGGGCTTCGCCCAGCGGAGGCATCGGGCGGGCGGCGACGGGTCCGATCGTCTCCCCGCGGGCCAGCGCCTGCAGGGACTGCTCGCTCGCCAACCGATCCCCTTCGGAGAAAGGAATCGCCTCGATGGCGATCGACATGTCGTGGGTCGTCCCGAAACGTTCGCCGGGGCTCTTCGCCAGCGCGCGGTTCAGGACCTCGAGAAGCGTGTCCGGCACGTCGTCGCGGACGAGCCGCAGATCCGGGACGGCCGTGAAGAAGTGATGCTGCATCAGGCCGGCGAGTGTCTCGGAGTGGAAGGGCACCGCGCCGGTCAGCATGTGAAACGCCACGATGCCGAGGGAGTACTGATCGCTCTGCGGCTCGGCGCGGCGGCCGGCGCACTGCTCGGGGCTCATGTACGCGGGCGTGCCGATCACCGTGCCGTCGACGGTGAGCTCCACGTCGGCTGCCCGCAGCGCGACGCCGAAATCGGTGACGAGCACGCGGCCGTCGCGGTCGATCAGGATGTTGGCCGCTTTGATGTCCCGGTGCACGATGTCGCGCTCGTGTGCATACGCCATGGCGCGGGTGACCCCGCGCAGCACGTAAACCACGACGGGGATCGGCAGCGGCCCCTGGGCGGCGATGATGGCGTCGAGCGAGCGGCCTTCGACGAACTTCATCGCGATGTGCAGCACCCCGCCCACCTGCCCGACCCGATACACCGGGACGATGTTGGGGTGCTCGAGCTCAGCCACCGTCCGCGCTTCGCGCTTGAAGCGCGCCACGGCGCGGCCGGTGAGCCCGAGGTCCGGCGACAGGACCTTGAGCGCGACCTGACGCTGCAGCCCCACCTCCGTAGCCCGGAAGACGATGCCCATGCCGCCGCGGGCCAGCTCCTCTACCACCTCGTATTCCCCCGACAGACTCATGCGCACGCGTCGCAGCAGCACGTCATCGGCTTCCGGAGGAAGGACGAGCGTGGATTCCTGGGGATCAGAAACGGGCGTGCCGCAGCTGGCACAGAACCGCGCCGGCGGAGCGACCTCAGCCCCGCAGTTGAAGCACTTCACGGCCGCACGCGGATGGCCTGGCGGATCGTCGGCGCCGAGTCGGTGAAGATCGAGCTCACCAGCCGGATGGTCAGCGTGTCCCATCCGATACTCCCACCGGCGGTCAGCGAGTCCATCCCCGGCGACACCCTCAGCATCGACGTGTCTTGCGGGGTGACCGAGATTCGCGGCGTAGACTGTAGGGCTCCGCCGACCCGAACACTGACCGTAAATGGGATGGTCGCCCCTGGAGCCACGAGCGTGTCGCCCACGTAGGCGATCACCACGGACTTCAGGCCGGCGGGCGAGAAGACATCGGTCAAACCACAGCCTATCGCGGTGAGTCCGCCAAGGGCCAGCAGTGCAAGCGGCGTCACCGCACGCGCGTGCGGCATAAGGGCCTAACGACAGGGGCCGCTTACATATACGACTGTGGTGCGAGGACTGCAATAGCTCGGGTCACAAGCCCCGCAAAAACCTCACGATCGCCGCCCGCTCCCCCACGGGCAGCGCCTCGAAGCGATCCCGTGCCGCAGCCCCTTCCCCACCGTGGAAATCGATCGCCTGCTCGATCGACGTCGCCCGGCCGTCGTGCAGGAACGCCGTCTTGAACCGCAGCCCCATGAGCGGCTCGGTGCGGAACTCCGACGGCAGCGCCTGCGCCAGGCAGATGTCGGCGAGGTTCGGGCCCATATCGTGGAGCAACAAATCGGTGAACGCCGGCACGGTCTGATCGCTCAGCGCCTTGACCGGATTCGGGCCGGTCTTGAGGTACGGGACGTGACAGCCGGCGCACCCGATCTGGATGAACTCCTGGCGACTCGCCGCGATGGCGACCGTGATCCCCTGCGGCGCGGGCGGCGCCAGGAACCTCACGAACGCGATCGCGGCGTCGAGATCGGCCTGCGACAGCTCGGGATCGGGGGTGGGATCGACGCCCAACGGCAACGGCCGGCCATCGACCGTTTGCTCGACGTCCGACTCGGGGTTGGTGATGCCCATCTCCATGACGAACGCCGTCGCATTGAACTCGCGCAGCGTGGCAACCTGCGCCTTGCGGCCGAAGCGCCCGACATGACCGCCCGCCGTCATGTTGGGACGGCCCGAGATACCGTCGCCGTCCCGATCGTCCGGATCCGCGCGCGTCAGTATCGCTGCCTCCGGCACGGCGTCCAGCAGTCCGAACCCCAGGATCGAGGGCGTCGTCCGCAACCCCGTCCCGGTCGCCGCCATGGGCACCGGCTCGACGTCGATGCCGAGAGAGTCGTGCAGCACGGCGGTCACCGTTTGCTGAATGACCGGCCCGCCGACGGCGCTCAGGTCGCTGCACACGGCGCCTTGCAGCTCCGTCGCGTGGACCTCGACCTCGTCGCCCACGCCGCCGGCCACCGGATTCTCGTGACACTCGGCGCAACTCGTGGAATTGAACAGCGGGCCCAGCCCCGTCTCCGGCGTGAACTCGGTGGCGAAGACGACGCTGCCGCGGTCGAAGAGCCGGCGCTCCTCGGTCTTGAGGCCCGCCAGCGGTCGGCCGAGGCTGCTCCCGCCGGCCTT
>WNGA01001394.1_pt1 | contig 38439 bp, 38 predicted proteins | sample 5400061 | NCBI WGS metagenome assembly WNGA01 (sample SAMN13153366, study PRJNA577476) | soil metagenome | isolation source: 100 cm soil or saprolite under grassland replicate 2 | place: USA:California | collected 2016-06-15
CGCTCATTTCCACCCCCCTCGTAGCGCTCTTCGTGGACGTCAAGACGGCAGTGCTCGTGACCGTCGTGCCGAACATCGCCGTCAATATAGTCAGCATCCTGCGCGGTGGAAATTGGCGCGCCAGCATCGGCAAGTACTGAACGCTCGCGTTGTGGGTCGTGCTCGGTACGCTGCTGGGCAGTCATCTGCTGCTGACCGTGCGACACGAACCCTTGCAGCTGCTGCTGGCGGCGATGATCGTCGTGTTCCTCTTGCAGGACCGGTTGCGGCAACTCGACTGGTCGTGGTTGACGCGCAAGCCGCAGCTCGCGGCCTTCTTATTTGGGCTGACTGCGGGCGTCCTGTCCGGCGCGGTAAACGTGGCGCTGCCGCCGCTCGTGATCTACCTGATGACGCAGGGGCTGACGCCGCTGGCGATGACCCAGACGCTCAACCTGTGTTTCATCGCAGGGAAGACGGTCCAAGCGATCGCGCTGGGCGTGAGTGATGCGCCGAGCCAGCAGCTGCTTTACGCCTCGCTGCCGCTGGTTCCGCTGGCGGTCGTCGCGGTTTATGCCGGAATGCGCCTGCAATCGCGCATCAGTACCGAGACGTACAACGGGCTGCTGCGCAAGGCGCTGGGCGCGATCGCCGCGGTCCTGATCCTGCAGGTCATCTGGAGCATTGGCGATTAGTTGTAGCCTGGGTTGAGCCCGGAGGGCGAAGCCCAGGGCGGCGCTTCGAATCGAGGCGAGACCCGGGCATCCCCCGGATCAAGTCCGGGGTCAGCCCAGGCTACGGTATTGGCTGTCGCGTCCCAGCTAGCATCACTGCAGCGCGCGCGGATCATCGAAGAATTCGTGGATCAGGAAATTCTCCAACGCCGCGTTGTCCGAAAGGCGCGCGGAGAGCACCAAGTCGCTGTCACGACGCGGTGAGTGCCAGATGAAATCCCCTTTTGAGTACTGGCGGATGATAGCGATCATCTTGCGCACCACGGCGATGCGCATGTCGCTGTTGTCGCCTTTTCGCACCTCGATGAGCTGCGGCGTCCTGCGGCCCATATCGTTGTTCCAGCCGAAGAACTCGAAAGCGGCATCGTCGTAGGCCATGCGCTTGATCTCGAAAATGCCGCCGCCCCTCTTGCTGTCCTGAGTGCCTACGCCAGTTGCCGGCACGGGGAGGTTGGCCGCGAGGCCGGCATTCGGTTCGGCCTTGGCGATGGCGACAGCAGGCGCTTCTGACTCGCCGCGCTCGCGACGCCGCGCCTGAATATAGGACCAGAGATCGCCCTCGACGGGCGGGGTCATCCGCGGGGGCGCGGCGACGGGCGGCGTTGCCGGAGCTGGCGTCGGGATCGTGGGCGCAGTCGGAGCGGGCGCCATAAGCACTGGCGGCGGCCGCGTGCGCAACGTTGCCCTCGGCGGCCGCGCCAGAGGCTTCGCTGACGCCACGATTTCATTGGGCGGCGCAGGCGTTTGTATGGGCGCCGGCTTTGGAATGGCAGCCAGCCGAACCTGCAACCGGTCGTTCGCGAGCTCCTGTTCCTCACCCCGAGGCGTCAAGAGCGGCATTCGTGGCAACCACAGGAAAAGCACGGCGAGGTGAACGAGCAACGACAGCGCGATCGTCACCCAGAGGGTGCGTACGGTCACCACTTCGTGCAGGTGTCGGGGTTCGTCGAGCCAATGGCTCATCGGTCAGTCGGTTCTGGGCGTCGCCATGTTATCGGCGCGGTCGCTGCGGATTTGTTGCGGGGTTTGACGCGGGATGGCTCTTTGGAAATCCCGGCCTCACCGCGATTTTCTCACAGGCGGGGACGCGTCCGCCTTCCTCTCAACCGAACTTCGCCTTCATTCGCTCGGAGAACTTCGCGAGATCGATCACATTCCGCTCGTGCGTGCCGACACCGATCTCGTCGGTCCCATCCATCGCCCGGATCCTGAACTCGATCCGCCGTCCATCGACCTTGGTTACTTCGGCCTCGCCTGCCACACGCCGGCCGGCCGGTGTCGCCGCCAAGTGCCGGACATCGACGCGCGTTCCAAGCGCGCTTTCGCCGGCATCGAGATACGGCTTGATGGCGTTGAGCGCCGCATTCTCCATGACCATGATCATCACCGGCGTCGCCAGAACCGGAGGCAAGGTCGCGTCCTTGAAACGGTTGGCGAGATGCTCGGGAGTTACGGCCAGGCTGAAAGAGCCTCGGGCGCCTTCCGGTATGGATTTCATGCAATCTCCTTCGGCGGTTGCGCCCTCCCGGTCAGATGCCGGGATGGAAGGCGGACGCCCTGCCGTTGATCATGCCCTCGCCGAATTATCGTCCAGCTTTTTCCCGTAAACCAGGCGAGCGCTGCTTCTCGGCTTTGCCGCGTTTGAGTTGGCTCGCTCGCCGCGCGACAATGGCCCCGGGCGTGATCAATCGGAAGCCAGCGTCACGTGACTGGGGAAAGCACTGCGCGTCGCGGAGCAGCTTACGCGAGAGGTGGCGTGTCGCCCGGCAGGAACCGGAGCAAGACAGTGGAGCAGACGGCGCTCGCGAGGGCGATGAGCCTCGCCGGAATAATTCTGCGGCTCGCCATCGCGTGCCTGATCGTATTTGCGGGAATCGCCATGTTCCAGGACCATTTGCTCTACTTCCCTGACAAGGCCTCGTTGGGGGACATGGTCTCTGGAGGGCTGCGCGCGTGGCCGGCGCCGCAGGACTTCCGCGGCCTCGTGGCGGAGCCGATTGGCACTGCGCGCGGCACCGCCGTCGTCTTTCATGGCAATGCCGGACATGCCGGTCACCGCGCGTTCTACGCCAAAGCGCTCACGCCCCTCGGTTTGCGAGTGATCCTCGCCGAGTATCCGGGCTACGGTCCGCGCGACGGAGCGCTGGGCGAACAGAGTCTGGTCGCCGACGCCGAACAGACCATTGCGCTCGCCCATCGCCTCTATGGCGCACCGCTGCTGCTCATCGGCGAATCCCTGGGGGCCGCCGTGGCGGCCGCGGCCGGCCCGCGCCAACGCGACAAGATAGCGGGGCTGCTGCTCATTACGCCATGGGATCGGCTCGAGAACATCGGGGCGTACCACTATCCTTGGCTACCGGTGAAATGGTTGCTGCGTGACCGCTACGACAGCGTCACTCACCTGGCGTCCTTCGGCCGCCCGATCCTGGTGGCCGTCGCCGAGCGCGACAGCATCGTGCCCGCCCGTTTTGGCACTGCGCTCTACGAAGCGCTGGCGGATCCCAAGCGACTGACCGTGCTGAAGGGAGCGGAGCACAACGACTGGCCGGCTCGCGTCAACGACACCTGGTGGCATGATGCGACGAGCTTCCTGCTCGCTGAGTCGCGTTGAGTTATTGCGAATAGACCTTCGTGGCACGCGGCGCGATTAATCATCTGATCACTTCGTCGGCGCGCGGCAACAGCGACTGCGGAATCTTCGGCGTCCGGGCGATCGCGGAAGGGCCGGCCTGCGGACCGTTCGGGAACGCGTCATTGCTTCACTGTGCGACGCGAGCATCTCTGCATGGCGGCGCGATTTTGTAGGCGTTCGTCCGACGGCCTGCGGCCACTAATCTCGGGAACCTCCTGGACGAATATTTGCCACACAAATGTAGACCATGCGAAAGGAGGTTTGCGTATGAAACGTAAGCTGATCAAATCGTTACTGGCCTCTATAGCGCTTGGTGCGTTGCTCTCTGGTTGCGCCACGACGATCGACTATCCGGGTTATCACTATCGTGGGTACATGGGTCCGGGCGAACTCGAATATCACTATAGCAACCGCTACTGACGCACCGATCCAGGAATCAGACAAACGGCCGCAAACGCGGCCGTTTTTTTGCTCCGCTGTTCGAGGTTCAAGCCCAATCCCACGCCCGGCGTGCCGCGACTAGCGTCGCCGCGGTAGAAGCGCTCGGTCACCTTGCGCTTCTCTTCGTCGGGGATGCCGGGCCCATCGTCGGAGACGGCGATCTCAATGGCCTTGTCCGCCCGTCGCGTCGCCACGACTGCGATGGTGCCGCTTTTCTGCCCGTACTTCAGCGCATTGTCGATGAGGTTCGACATCGCCTGCGCAACCAGCAGAGGATTGCCGGGGAGGGTGAGCCGGCCCGAGGACGCGAAGGAGAGCGTGATGCCCTTCAGTTCCGCGACCGGCTGATAGAACTCGGCGACATCGCTCGCCACTTTGTCCATGTCCACCGGAACGAATCCCGAGCGGCGCGCGCCGGTATCGATCTCTGCAAGACGCAGCAGCGCGTTGAAGATGGCGACCACCCGGTCCACGTCGGCGACAGCGGCTTCGATTTCGGCGAACGTCTCCTCGGAATCGGGTCGCGCCACCGACAGCTCCTCGAGACGGGAGCGTAATTCCGCCAGCGGGGTGCGAAGATCGTGCGCGATCGCATTGGACACGTTCCGGACGCCATGCACGAGCTGTTCGATCTGGTCGAGCATCCGGTTGACCGTCTGCGCGAGCAGATCGAGCTCGTCCGATCCGCCACGTGCCGGCAAACGATGGGAGAAATCGCCTTCGACGATGGCGCAAGTCGTCTGCCGAATGCGATGCACCTCGGAGAGAAGCGCACGGCGGATCAGCAGTCCGCCGATGAAGCCCGCCAGAAGGAGGATGGCCGCGGCACCGGCGAGGCCGTACAGGAAAAGCGTTTCCAGCGGTCTGAACCTGGAATTGTCGCGCCCGACCAGGAGGTTGTAACCGCCGGGCAGCGTCGAGCGCACGAGGAGCGCGCGAATCGAGCGATCGCCCTGGGAGAGCGTCAGCTTGTGCACTCCGGGCGATTCCGGCGCCTCGGGCGGCCAGACTTCCAGATTGCCGGCGAGCCGCGATTGCGCAGCATCGGTGAACAGGATGATGCTGTTGGCGACGTGCTGGCTCTTCACTCGCGCGTTGATCACCGCGGCAAGGACTTCGGGTCCCTGGTTCTGGAAAATGTCCGTCAGGCTCTGAACGTCTTCTCTAAGCAATTCGGTCCGCACCTGCTCGACGTTCTCGCGCCAGGCGTACCAAAGCGGCGCCGCAAAGAGCACGAGCACCGCGATGCTCACGGCGATGTAGCCGAGCGCGATCCGGAATGCGGAGGAACGAAAGTACTTAGCCACCCGCTCCATCCGCCGTCAGCATGTAACCGGCGTTACGGATCGTCCGCAGCAGCGGCCGCTCGGCTCCGGCATCGATCTTCTGGCGCAACTTGCTGACATGGACATCGACGTTGGTCTGCGGGTCGAAATGATAGTCCCAGACGTTCTCGAGGAGCATGGTGCGCGTGACGACTTGGCTCGCGTGGCGCATCAGGTATTCGAGAAGCTTGAACTCGCGGGGTTGCAGGGTCACGCTCCTTCCGGCGCGCGACACCTTGCGCGAGAGAAGGTCCATCGCCAGGTCGTCCACGACGAGCGTCGTTTCCGAATTGCCACCCTGTGCGCGTCGGACGAGCGCGTCGAGCCGCGCCAGCAGCTCGCCGAACGCGAACGGCTTGACGAGATAGTCGTCGCCGCCGCTCTGGAGCCCGCGGATGCGTTCGTCGACATCGGACAGGGCGCTCAGGATAAGGATCGGCGTCCTGCTGCCCGTCTTACGCAACGCCGCGATAATGCCCAAGCCATCGATGTCGCCGGGCAGCATGCGATCCATCACTATCGCGTCGTAGGATTCACCAGCCGCGAGGAACATGCCGTCGCGCCCGTTGTCGGCGTGATCGATGGTATGCCCCGCTTCGGTCAAGCCCTTTCTGACGAAGCTCGATACGCGCTCGTTGTCCTCGACCAGCAAGACTTTCATTGCACACCCGCGTTGAAGGATTCGATGCGAGAAACCGCACCGACGCGGAGCGGCGATCTCGATGTTCGGACATGGAACGCGTGCCCGAGTTCCGGGAGTCGGGAAGGTCCGAACATCCGGCCACCACGATTCAACCACTGGGTGCGCTACTGCGCGATGCCGCCTCGAGCGACGTGGAAGAAGTTTGCAATGCGCTGACCAAGAGGTTCTTTCGTCGCGCTCTGCGCGATCGTGGCTTGATCTGCCGACGCGACTGCCTCAGATCCCGCTCTGCCACGAAGCTGCCATGCGGATGCCTCCGACGACAAGGCCTGGAGTTCGGCCTCGGTCAGCCCGCTCGGGTGGCTTTGCTTGAACGTCGGGTCCGTGGGCGCGCTGGCGAAGACGGGCTTGTTCAGATGCCACGCCTCGCCCGGCGCCGAATACGACTGGAATACGCGCTCTGGCAGCCCATTCGGATTATCCTGCCGCCACGCCGAGGTTGCATTGTCGAAGGCGGGATTGGCGATCGCCGGCCGATCGTAACCGCCATTGAAGTAGGCATACGATTCGCCGGTGAACGGGTTCATGCTGCTGTCGTCCGCGCGCGCAATGCCGGACGCGCCAACGACAAGCCCGGCGGCCAGAACAATTCTCTTTATCAGTGTGTGCACATTTCCAGTCATAACGATTCCTTTCGCAATTGGTGACAAGGCGGAGCCCATCGGATTCGATACTCGCGCCTGTGGACACTATGAAGCCGGCCACATTGGCCAGGCATTGGCGGATTATCAAGTTCCGTTAATCCGCCGGCGCCCACCATTCCGCCTTGTGCCAAAAGCTCACGCCGTCACGCGTCCTTCGTCTTTTGATCGAGGTTCTCGAGGACGATCGGCCAGGCCTGTTGGTGCTGGTCCCGCGACTGCGCGTCGTAGAAACCCGCGTGCGTGAGACGCAGATGAGTCCCCGCGCCATGGGGCGCCAATTCGACGGTGACGACCGTTTCCGCGCCCCTGGTGCCTTCCTTTCCGGTCACCCCACGTCAGCTCGACCAGCCGGTCGCGCTCCAATCGCATGAACCGGCCGTAGTGGGGATGGCGCTGCGCTTCACGCTGTTCCTCGAACTTGTGCGCCGTCTCGAAAAAGAAGACGCCATTGACCTTCGCGTCCATGAGCACCGACCCCGGCGCCGCAAACCAGCGATCGAAATGCCTGGTCCATGCGGCAAACAGGACGTGCGGGGGAGCGCTCATGACGCGCTCGACGGTCAAATGGAACGGTCGGGTGGAAAGATCGGGCAGGGTGACGGGTTGGGGCATGATTCGCTCAAGTAGCGATGAGGATGAACCGGTGCGTCACGGGTGTCATTGAAGGTGCGCCGCGCGCGCTCTGGCGAGATGGCGCTATCGCACTGCATGAAAGACGCCGGATCAACAGCGGCGGCGCCAATGGCACGCTATTCTGCGGTAGCCGATCAAAGGATACAACTCGGCAGCGATACTAGGCACGATGCAGCTTAATGCCTAAAATCGCAGTCGCCCCCGCCGAGGTCATCCCACGCGCCCGACGACGCGTGTGCAAAACCCGAACCAGTCGGAAAACGAAAATGACTTCTGAGCGTCACGCTTACGTCCATGTTTTGCTGCCGGGCATGCACGCCAGCGTCCCGGCCGTGCCCAAATGAAGTGCACACTAGTCGGGTCGCGCTTTTTCGGGGCCAAGGTATTCGAAGTCCTGCGCAACGATGGCGCGGAAATCGCGCGCGTGGTTGCGCCTGCGGCCGACGACCGACTGGCGCTCGCGGCGCAGGAATCCGGCGTGCCCGTGCACTTGCTCGAAAATCCCAAGAACGTGCCTGGGAGTGCGATCGCCGAAGGGACGGATCTCATCGTGGCTGCGCACACCCACGCACGGGTCAGCAGGGAGGCGCTGGCGCGTTCGCGCCTCGGTGGCGTTGGCTATCATCCTTCGCTGCTGCCACGGCATCGCGGTATCGCTGCCGTGGAATGGACGATTCTGGAAGGCGATCCGGTAGCGGGAGGCTCGGTCTATCACCTGGCTGACACCATGGATGCGGGCGCCGTCGCCGCGCAGGATTGGTGCTTTGTCGTAAAGGGCGAGACGGCGCGCGAATTGTGGGAACGCGCATTGGCACCGATGGGTCTCGATCTCCTGACGCGGGTCGTTCGCCATGCCCGGCAGCACGGCGAAGTCCCCGCGCACCCGCAGGACGAGCGATTTGCGACCAAAGCGCCGATGATTCGCAGGAGCGTTTCTCTAACAGAACAAGGAAGATCGACGATCACATCGCTCGTGGCTACAGTGATGGGTCCCGATCGTCCCGGAATCGTCAGTCTGTTGTCGGAACAGGCGCAGGGCTTCGGCGCCAACTGGGCAGGAAGCCGCATTGCGACCCTCGCCGGCCAGTTCGCCGGACTGGTGCATTTCGAAGTGCCTCCACCGAACGCCGAGCCGCTGGCCGCCGCCCTGAGGAAATTGGAGCCGTCGGGCGTACACGTCGTCATCGCCAAGAAGGAGCAGATCCCGGTTCCCGCCGGACGCCGCGCGGTCAAGCTCGAATTGGTCGGGCACGATCGGCCGGGGATCGTTCGCGAATTGTCCGGAAGTCTTGCGAGGCGCCGCGTCAGCATCGAGGACCTCCACACCGAGATCATCGACGGCAGCACGCCCGCCGAACAGCTGTTCAAGGTCAAGGCATTTCTCCTCGTGCCGGAGACGGTTCCGAACGATGAGCTGCGGCGCGCACTGGAGCCGCTCATGAAGGAGATGACGGTCGACATCGCGCTCGGAGAAACTGCAGCCGGCACCTGACTTGCGAAGCTGGTGAAGAGAGTTTCGCAGGGCCGAATTTATTCGGCCGCGCCGTTGGCATGGGACAATGTGCGAATGAATTCGCACCTGCGAGAACCCTGGTGATGTCCGCCTATTCCGTCGACCCGGACATCACCGTCGCTTCGACCATCGACAGCGCGTTCTATAGCGACGAGGCGACGTACGCGTTGGCGCGAGAGCGCATCTTCGCCCGGACCTGGCAATGGATCGGCGATCTCGCGGACGTTTCCGAATCCGGGTCGCTGTCCCCGCGCGAGCTCTTGCCCGGACTGCTCGACGAGCCGCTGCTGCTTTCGCGCGACGGCGCGGGCACGTTGCGCTGTCTGTCCAACGTATGCACGCACCGCGGCAACATCCTCGTGCGCTCACCGTGCACCCAAGTCGAGCAGATCCGCTGCGGCTATCACTCGCGTCGCTTCGATCTTTCCGGACGCATGACCTTCATGCCGGAATTCGCGGACGCCAAGAACTTTCCGTCGGCCTCCGACAACCTGCCGCAGGTTCCCTTCGCCGCCTGGGCGAATCACGGTTTTGCCGCACTCGATCCCGCCGCGCCGCTCGAAGCATTTTTCGGCGATATTCTGACGCGCCTGCCGCCGCTGCCGGTCGAATACTTTCGCCTCGATCCCGCGCACAGCCGCGACTACGCGATCAACGCGAACTGGGCGCTATACGTCGAGAATTATCTCGAAGGCTTCCACATCCCTTTCGTTCACGCCGGTCTCAACCGCGTCGTCGATTACGGCAGTTACGCGGACGCGCTTTTCCGCTACGCAACACTACAGCTCGCGATGGCGAAAGACGGCGAAGCCGCGTTCGATCTCCCAGCGAGCGCGGCCGATCAGGGCCGGCGCGTTGCTGCGTATTACGCCTGGATCTTCCCCAATCTGATGCTCAACTTCTACCCTTGGGGGTTGTCGCTCAATCGGGTTGTACCGGAGGCGATCGACCGCACCCGCATCGAGTTCCGCGCGTACGTGGGAGACGAAGCCAGGCTCGGACAGGGCGCCGGCGGAGCGCTGCATCAAGTCGAGCTGGAGGACGAGGCGATCGTGGAAGCCGTGCAGCGCGGTGTGCGCTCACGTTTCTACCGCAAAGGCCGCTATTCGCCTGCGCGCGAGCGTGGAACGCATCATTTCCACCGCCTGCTGTGCAAGTTCTTGCAGACTCCGGTGAGGCAACGCCGTAGCCTGGGCTGACCCCGGGCTTGATGCGGGGGATGCCCGGGACGGGGAGTAATTGCGATTCGGTCCCGGGCATCGCACTTCGGGTTCAGCCCGGGTACGCACTGCTACCATGGCGTCCCCGGGCATCGCCATTCGGCTCAGCCCGGGCTACACATTTATGGCGATCCTCGACTGGCTCCCTGCCGCGATCCGGGAACGCTCGCGCATCCGCGAGCTGGCGGCAGGCGAGACGCTGTTCCGGCAGGGCGACAAGGCGATCGCCATTTTCGAGCTTGAGCGCGGCCGGCTGCGACTTGTTCGCAACACGGTCGCTGGCCATCCCGTGGTGCTGCATACGGCGCGAGCAGGCGAGTTGTTCGCCGAGGCGGCGTTGTTTGCCACTGTCTATCACTGCGACGCCGTTGCGGCCGTTGCTTCTCTGGTGCGCATCTATCCGAACCGGGACCTGCTTTCGGCTTTCCGCGCCGAGCCATCGCTCGGGGAGCGCTTCATGGCGGTCCTCGCGCAGCAGATCATTTCGCTTCGCGCCCGCCTCGAGGAGCGGAACATTCGCTCCGCGCGCGAGCGCGTTCTGCATCACCTTGCCTTCGCTGTCGGTCCAGACGGACGCACGATGCCGCTCGAAGGCACGTTGATGGACCTCGCGGCGGAAATCGGCCTGACCCAGGAAGCGCTCTACCGCACGCTCTCTGAGCTGGAGAAGGAGGGCGTTATTCGCCGAAGCCGCGCCGCCATCGCACTGCGAAAGATTCGTCGGCCATGATCCAGATCATATGCGGCGCCGGGACGGCAGCGTAATGTCGGCAGCGTTAACATCCAGCAGAGGCTGCCATGAAAGCTTATACGTCAAAAGTTTGGTTCGCAGCAGCGGCGGTGATGGCCGGCGCGGTCATGCTTGCATTCGCGCCAGAGCTCCGCGCTGCGTCGCCGGCCGACGGCCAGCCCGCGACGCCTGGGATGATGGATCACGGCGGCGCGGCGGCGACGATGGATCACGCGAAGCCGTTCGACGGTGACATGCGCGCGGTGATGCAGCATCATGAGCAGATGATGCAGATGATGGCGCGCATGCACGGCCGAGTGATGCAAGGCGGGGTGCCCACTTTGCCCGGACAGGACGCCTTCGGCGCCATACAGGAAGTCGTCCGCGTGCTCGAGTCCGACCCCAAGACCGACTGGTCGAAAGTCGATCTCGAAGCGCTACGCCAGCACCTCATCGACATGAACGACGTGACGCTGCAGGCTGATGTCGCAACCAAACCAGTCGACGGCGGGCTGGAGGTCGCCGTCACCGGCTCCGGCCGCACGCTCGCCGCGATCCAGCGTATGGTTCCGGCGCACGCCGCTGAGATCAACGGGCTCAACGGTTGGAGCGCGAAAACGGCGCCGCTCGACAACGGGGTCCTGCTCACCGTCACAGCCGGCGATCCGAAGGAAGTCCAGCGTATCCGCGGCTTGGGCTTCATTGGCATCCTCGTGAGCGGCTCGCATCATCAGCCGCACCACCTGGCGATGGCAAAGGGCGAATTTGCGCATAGTGTGCAGGCCGACCATGCGCAGCATGCGCACTGACGTGCGCTGAGCGACGTAGCCCCCAATGAAGTGAACGACTCCCGGAAGCGGCGCCGGGGTATCGCGCTGCGCGCCTAACCACCCCCGGGCATCGTCGCTTCGCGACTCAGCGGCGTAGCCTGGGCTGAGCGAAGCGATGCCCGGGTTAACGTGAGAGGAAGACGCCCGCCCCGGGCTTCGCGCTGCGCGCTCAACCCGGGCTACGCGCGACGTCGTAATACTTCCACTGGTGGCGGAAAAAGGGGTTCTGCTTGTAGCCTTTGAGCCATGGCTGCGCGACGACGTTGGCGTAGGCGTTGATGCCGAGCAGCCACGGCGTGTAATTCAGCACCAGCTCGGTCATCTTGCGATACAGCGCGGTGCGCTCGGGACCGTCGGGCAGGAGCAGCGCCGCCTCGTACGCCTGGTCGTACGCGGGCAAGCGGAAGCGAGCGTCATTCTGCGTACCGACCGTCTTGCTGTAGAGCGGCGTCGAGAACGGCTCCGGATCCGGCACGGCGCTTATCCACGACAGCCCCCACATCTGCAACTGGCCGGCTTCCGACATCTTGTTGAGCTCGGGCCACTTCTGGATGAAAAACGTGATCCGGATGCCGATCGCATCCATGCTCTTTTTCCAGAGTTCGTTTTCGTTGCGGTCGGACGCGTCCGGCGTCGATGCCTTGGTGATCACGAGCGCTCTGCCGTTAGGCGTCTCGCGGTAGCCGTCGCCGTCGCGGTCCTTGTACCCGAACTTGTCGAGCAGCGCGCGCGCCGCCGCCGGATCGTACCGATTCTTCGCAGCGAACGTTGGATCGTGCCCGGGAATTCCCGGCGGCACGAGCTGCGAGGCGAGCTTCCCCTGACCGTAGCGCAGCACGTCAATCTCGGCCTGGCGGTCGTAGCCCATGGCGATCGCGCGGCGCAGCGCGATTTTCTCCGGCGTATAGCCGCCGACGACCGGATCATCCAGGTTGAAGAACGTGAACGATATCGATGGCTCGATCTGCCGGTGCAGCACCACGCCGCGCTTTGCATATGCCGGCAAGAGAGCATCCTTGGCGAGCACATTGGCAGCGAGCGAGCGCCGCAGCTCGAGGTAGTCCAGCGCGCCGCTGTCGAAGGAGAGCAGGCGCGGCGAATCCTCTTCGATGACGCTGATCTCGACGCGGCCGACGATCGGCAGCTTCTTGCCGGCGTTGTCGCGCGCAACTCCCGCATCGCCCGGCTCGCTGCCGACACCGGGAACAGGATACGTCTCGTCGCGGTAACCGGGGTTGGCCTCGAGCACGATCTTCTGCCCGCGCACCCAGTCTTTCAGACGGTACGGGCCGGTGCCGACTGGATGCTCCATGACGCGATTCGACGCGTCCTTGTGCGCCTCGACCACTTCGCGTGCGACCGCGGCGAGCCCGTCGTAACTGAGCCAGTGCTGGAACGAGTAGTAGGGCGTGTTGAAGCGTATGCGCAACGTATAGCGGTCGAGCGCCTGCAACCCTTCGATCTTCGCGTCGTAGTCGAAGCGGTCGGCCTTGCGCGCACGCTCCAGGACCTCGTCGAGCCCGACGAGGCGACGGTCGAAGAGATAGAGCCAATACGAGCGCAGCTTCGGATCGAAGACGCGCTTGATGCTGTAAACGTAGTCTTCCGCGACGAGCTCGCGCTTCTTGCCCTTGAACGCCGGATCGTCGGCGAAGTAGATGCCCGGCCGTACCTTCACCGTGAACGTGCGCCCGCCGTCGGTGATCTGCGGCATGCCCTCGGCGGTGTTGGGCACGAGGCGCACCGGGCGAGCGAAATAGTCATAGGTGTAGAGCGGATCGAAGATCGCGTGGCAGACCTCGAAGGAATACGAATCGTAGACCGCCTGCGGATCGAAGCCGTTTTCCGCGACCGGAATCGCGACGTGAAGCGTCTTCCTCATGTCCGCGGCATGCGCGCCGAGCGCGAGCGACACTACCGCGATTGCGGCGCCGAGGGCTTTCATTGCGCCGCCGTAGCCCGGGTTGAGCCGAAGGCGAAACCCGGGTCCGCATAACGCAATCCGAAACGAGAGTGTGCGAGCGATCATTGCCGGCCCCGGGCTTCGCTGCGCTCAGCCCGGGCTACGTGCTGCGGCGAGCGAGAAATTCTCGCAATCGTGCGACGCCGTCGAGCAGCCGTTCCTCGCTGGCGGCGAAGCACCAGCGCACGAAACCTTGGCCTTCCGGACCGAAGGCGCTGCCGGGTGCGAGACCGAGCCGCGCCTCTCGCACGAGCCGCTTGCAGAATTCCAAGCTGTCGGTCACGCCGGCGACGCGGAAGAAGACGTACATCGCGCCCGACGGGGAGGCGACTGCAATGCCCTTGGTGGCCGCCAGTTGCCCGACCAGAAAATCGCGCGCGGCGCGGAAGCGCGCGAGGGTGTGCTGCACGGTCGGCTCGCCCTCGGTGATCGCTATCACGCCCGCGCGTTGGACGAACACGGGCGCGCAGGAGGTGTTGTATTCGATGAGCTTGCCCAGATCGGGCATCAGCGCCGGCGGGGCGACGATCCAGCCCAGCCGCCAACCGGTCATAAGCCATGCCTTGGAAAAGCTGTTGGTGCTCACCACGCGGTCGGCCGGATCGGCGAGATCGAGGAAGGACGGCGCGCAGTTGCCGCCAGCGTAATACAGCCGCTCGTAGACATCGTCGGCGATGATCCAGATGCCATGTCGGCGGCAGTGCGCGAGAATCGCCTCCTGCGTTTCGCGCTCGAGCGCCCAGCCAGTGGGATTGTTCGGCGAATTGATCAGCAGCACGCGCGTTCCAGGAGTGAGCGCAGAGAGCAGGCGAGCGGTGGCTAGGGCCCAGCCCTTGTCGCCGAATTGCAGCCCGACGCGCACGACTTCCGCACCGAGGATCTTGGGGATTTCGGTGAGATTGGGCCATAGCGGCGTGACGCAGACGACCCGGTCGCCGGGGCTGACGAGCGCCTCGACGGCGAGCATCAACGCATTCATGCCCGACGAGGTGACCGCAACGTTGCCGGCAATCACCGGACGATGCAGCCGCGCGAGGTAACCGGCGATCGCCTCGCGCAGCTCGGGGATGCCGAAGTTCTGCGTGTAGAAGGTCTCGCCCGCCGCGATCGAAGCGACCGCCGCGTCGCGGATGTACGCCGGGGTCACCTCGTCGGGCTCGCCGAACCAGAACGGCAGGATGTCGGGATCGCCCATGCCGGCGTTGGCGACTTCGCGGATCTGCGAGGCGACCAGCGCGCGCACCGCGCTGCGGGCATGCAGATCGTGCGTGACGGGAGCGCGGTCGTTCATCGGTTGGGGTCAGAGATGATTTTACGCGACAATGCGCTCTCCGGCCTGATTCCTCGAGCCAAAATCGTCTCTTACCCCGTGAAGGTCTACGGCATCGTCAACTGCAACACCGTGAAAGCCGCGCGCGCCTGGCTCGAAAAGCGCAAGCTCGGCTACGAGTTCGTCGACTTCAAGAAGACACCGCCGACGGAGGAGCTGCTCGCGCGCTGGTGCGCGACGTTCGGCTGGGAGAACGTGCTCAACCGCCGCGGCACGACCTGGCGCCTCCTGGCGCCTGCAGCGCAGGCACGCGTAAAGGACGAGAAGAGCGCGATCGCGCTGATGCGCGAGAAGCCGACGGTGATCAAGCGCCCCGTCGTCGAGTCCGGCAAGACGCTGCTGAGCGGATTCGACGAAGCGGAGTACGCGAAGAAGCTGTAGCCCGGGCTGAGCGTAGCGAAGCCCGGGCTACGGAGCCTCCTTCACGCGCACCGGCGCACACATGTCGACGATGTCGGGGCCATAGCCCTCGGCGCAAGCGGTGGCGCGCTCGGCGCTACCACTGGCCGAAGAAAACGCCGGCTTGCTTGTGCGCGGCGGTGCCGGCCTCGACCGCATCGTCGGTGACGGTGACGCGGCGCTTGAGCTGCATGAACCACGCCAGTAGGCGCTCGCGCATTTCGCGGCGAACCGCCTCGTGTCCGGAATCGTCGCCGAGGTCGTCGAATTCATCCGGATCGGCCGAAACGTCGAAGAGCTGCGGCCGGAAGTCGTGCCAGTGCACATATTTCCACCGATCGGTGCGCACCATCCAGGCGCGGCACGCGTCGGGCGCGCGGCCTAGTATGCGGCGCGCCTCGCGGTAACCGTAGTCGAGCTCGGAGAACACCGCGTCGCGCCAGCTCGAGACATCGCCCCCGCGCAGCAGCGGCAGCAGCGAGCGGCCCTCGACGCGTTCGCTCGCCGCCGGCAACCCGAGCGCGTCGAGAAATGTCGGTACGAGATCGATCGCCTCCACGAAACGGGACTCGACGCTGCCACGCGTTGCGTCGGCCGCCGTGTCGGGATCGTACACAATCAGCGGAACGCGCTGGATCACATCGTGGAAGTGCTCCTTCTCGCCGAGCCAGTGATCGCCGAGATAATCGCCGTGGTCGGAGGTGAAGATGATCAAGGTGTCGTCGAAGCGGCCCAGCGCGTCGAGCGCCTCCCACACCCGTCCAAGGTGATCGTCGATCTGCTGCACGAGTCCCTGGTACGCGGGACGAACCGCGCGCCACACTTCGTCGCGCATGAAATTCGCGCATTCCTCCTGCTGCCGGTACGCGGCGAGCACGGGATGCTCGTTCTCGAGCTCGCCTCGTTCGCGCTTGACCGGAGGGCACTGTTCGATCGAATACCGCGCGTGATAAGGCGCCGGTGCGATGTAGGGCCAGTGCGGCTTGACGTAGGAGAGGTGCAGCACCCACGGCCGGTCGCGCTGCGCCCGGAGAAAATCGAGGGCGCGATCGGTCGTGTAAGCGGTTTCCGAGTGCGCTTCGGCGATGCGCGCGGGCAATCCGGCGTTACGCATGTTCCAGCCGGACACGACCCGGCCGCGCCCGTCGATCGCGCTGATCACGTAATCGGTCCACGGATCGGCGCTGTCGTAGCCGCGAGCGCGCAACCACGCCGCGTACGCGCCTCCAGGCTCCGGCTGATGGCCGTCGTGGCGGTCGAGCTCGGCGAATCCGCCCGCGCCGAGCAGGCGACCGAGCGCGCTGCCGCCGTCGAGTGTGAGGCGCGCAAGGCCCGCGTCGTCGCGCATCACGTGCGTCTTGCCGGCGAGGACCAGCGTGCGTCCCGCATCGCGGAGATACTCGCCCAGCGTGATCTCGCCCACCGACAGGGGAACGCGATTCCAGGTCGCGCCGTGGCTTGCTACGTAGCGTCCGGTGTAGAACGACATGCGCGATGGGCCGCACACGCCCGATTGCACGAAGGCGCGCTCGAAGCGCACGCCGCGGCGCGCGAGCGCGTCGAGATTGCGCGTCGCCAGATGCGGATGACCATAGCAGCCGAGGTGATCGGCGCGCAGCTGGTCGCACATGATGAACAGGATATTGCGCACCGCGGCCATGCTTGTCCCTCACGCCAGCCTGCGACGCTGCGAGAAACAGCCCTTGGCGCGTCGGCCTCATGCGGGTCCTCGCTGTTATACTTCGCCCGCGCTCGAGCGGCAACTCGCGCAAGCGCTTTTTCGTGTTCTCCTTCATCCTTCGGCTTTTGGCAATCGTGGTCTGCGGCGGTGCAGGCGGAGTGTTGGCATGGTGGCTCGTGTTCTCGCTCGGCTGGACGGGTGTGGGCGGCGCGATCGCTGCGGCCTTCTTCGGCATGGTCCTGGCGACGCTGCTGTGGGCCGGCGGCATCGCGCTGGCCAACGCCCTTCAACGCCGCCGATAGCCGCGGCGATCGTCAGCGTCGCTCTGCCCCTGGCCCGCGCTTTGCGGTGATCGGCGGCTTTTCCGTCCCGCCCGCTCCGGCAAGCGCGGCCGCGCGCAGCGCCGAACGCGCCGTTGGGCTGCAGCTCCCAGTGCAACGAGTCTTAGATGCCAACGCGGCTGACGACCGCGCGCACGAGATCCGGGTGCTGGACGAGTGTGGCGCCCATGAGCAGCCCGCCGTTGCTGCCGCCCATGATCGCGGCCTTCGCCGGGCGTGTATTTGCGGTCGATCAAGAGCTGCAGCGACGCCGCGAAATCGTCGAACACGTTCTGCTTGTGCGTCAGATTGCCGGCACGGCCGCGAATTCTACATGCACCGCCGGCGCCGCGAAGCTTCGGCGCCGCCGCGACAATCGGAGATAATAGCGGCCGCCCTCATCGCTGCAACCCATCGTGACCGTCCCGCGCTTTCTGCCGCTCTATTTCAGTTTTGCGGCCGCGTACGTGCTGTCGTACACCTACCGCACGGCCAATGCGGTCATCTCGCCGGAGCTCAGCGCCAGCTTGAACATCGGCGCGTCGTCGCTCGGACTGTTGACCAGCGCGTATTTCGTCGCGTTCGCGGCGATGCAAATTCCGGCCGGGATGCTGCTCGACCGCTACGGCCCGCGGCGAGTCGAGCCGATCCTGTTGACGGTCGCTGGTTGCGGTGCGCTCGCGTTCGCGGCCAGCGACGATCTTGCCGGACTCGCAATCGCTCGCGCGCTGATCGGCGCGGGCGTCTCCGTCTGCCTCATGGCGCCGCTCAAGGCGATCGCGACCTGGTATTCGGCGGAACGGCAAGCGTCGCTCGCCAGCTGGATGATGGTCGCCGGCGGCATCGGCGCCTTGCTATCGACCGCGCCGCTCGCCGCCGCGTTGACGCTGCTCTCCTGGCGCGGAATCTTCGTCGCGCTGGCGGTGGCGACCTTCGCCGCTGCGCTTTGCATCCTCTGGATCGTGCCCGACACGCCTCTCCATTCGCGCGTGACCGGATGGAAGGACCAATGGGCGGGAGTGAAGAACGTATTCGGCAGTGCACGTTTCTGGTGGGTCGCGCCGCTCGGGGCGATCGCCATGGGCTCGTTCATGGCCATCCAGGGACTGTGGTCGGTGCCGTGGCTGATGGACGTCAATGGCTACAGCCGCACGGTTGCTGCCGATCATCTGCTCGTCGTCGGAATCGTCATTCTCGGCGGCTACCTTGGTTTGGGCTTCTTCGCCACCGTGCTCAGGCGCTACGGGATAGGCGCGCGGCACCTGCTTGCGGCCGGCTTCGGTTTGCACATACTGATGTTGGCACTGATCGTCATGCAGGCGCTGCCGTCGACGTATTTGGCGTGGGCGCTGTACGGTCTGGGCTCCGCGGTGAATATTCTCGGCTTCACGGTCATAGGCGAAGGTTTTCCTCCGGAGGTGGCGGCACGCGCCAATACCGCGCTCAATCTGCTGATGTTCACCAGCAGTTTCGCGACGCAATGGGGCATCGGCGTCGTCGTCGATGCGGCGCGGGCGGCGCTGGGTATCGACATCGCGAGCGCGCTGCGGCTGGCATTCGCGCTCGTACTCGCCGCCGATGCGCTCGCGCTCACCTGGTTCGCGCTCGGTTGGCGCCGGCATGCCCTCGTCGCGCCGCGAATGCGCGTCGTTGCATGACGAACGTGCGCGAGCTCCTCGACGAGGCGGCCACTCGCGCCGCGGCGGGAGCCATCGACGACGCGCTCGCCGCGTACGCCGCCGCGCTTGCGCACTCACCGCAGCTCGCCGAAGCGCACTATAACGTCGCGGCGCTGCGCCTCAAGAAGGGCGATCTCGCCGGCGCGGAAGCGAGCCTTCACGAGGTGGCCAGGCTCAGGCCGGACTGGCCGCAAGCGTTCCTCGGGTTCGGGCATCTCTACTTCCGGCAAGGCAGGTTCGAAGATGCGGAGCGGGCGTTCGAGCGCGCAGCGCTGCTCGCGCCGGAATCGGTCGAAGCGCTGTTCAATCAGGCGAAGGCGCTCGATCGGCTGGGGGGCTGGGCCGAAGCGTTGCCGCTCTTGCGCCGGGCGCGAACGCTCGCGCCGGAAAACGAAGAGATCTGGGCAGCACTGCGGGGTCATTTGCTGCTTTTCCATCGCCACGACGAAGCATTCGAGGATTTCCGCGCGTTCGAGCCTCATGCAAAGCTCTCGGCGCCCGTGGTGATCGCCGGCCTGATATCGGCGCGCATCGCGCCCGGCACGCAATACGAAGACAAGTATGTGCCCCTGGCGGTCAACTGGCCATACGGACGCGGTGAGGCGCGCTATGCGGGTGCTGCCGCGGCGCACGCGGAGTATTTCGACGTGCCGCGCACGGCACTCAAGCGCCTGTATGAAACTCATAATCGGCTGCGCCAGGAAGAGCGGGCGGGTATCGGGGATCTCGCACCGCCTCGTGTGAACCGATCGCCGCCGATTCGCATCGGCTATCTGTCGGCCGACTTTCGCAACCATGTGATGGGGCGCCTGATGCTGGACGTGTTGCGCCGGCATGACCGCGCCCGGTTCAGGGTGCATGCGTATTCGATCGGGAAGCGTGAGCTCGAAGACGATCTGACTACGGAGTTTCGCGCCTGCTGCGACGGTTTCGTACGACTTGACGATCTCGACAATCTCGGAGCCGCACAAAGGATCGACGCGGACGAGCTGGATCTGCTGGTCGATCTGATGAGCCGCTCGGGCTCATCGCGGCCGGGCATTCTGCTCTACAAACCCGCACCCGTGATCATCACGCATCTGGGGGCGCACGGGCCGGTCGGCCTGCAGCAGATCGACTTCAAGCTCAGCGATCGCTACGCCGATCTGCCCGACGCCGGCGAGTACCAGATCGAAACACCCCTGGCAATGGACTGTTGTGTGCTGCCGCTGCGCCGCGTGACTCCGGCGGCGCCGACGATCTTGCGCGAAGAAATCGGGCTCGATCGCGACACCGTCGTGTTCGGCGTCTTTGTAGGGTTGCGGAAGCTCTCGTCGCGCTGTCTGCTCCTGTGGCGCACTATTCTCGAGCGGGTACCGCAGAGCGTGCTGGCGTTCTCACCGAGCCGCCAGGCCGAGCGGGCGCTCTACCTGCGACGCATGCAAAGCTTCGGCATTCCGGGCGAGCGGATCTCGTTTATTCCGCGGACGATGGACGATGCCGCCGATCGCGCGCGTTATCGGCTCATCGACATCGTCCTCGATACGCTCCCCTACACCGGCGGCGATACGACCGCGGCTGCGCTCGACATGGGCATCCCAGTGGTAACCCGCGTCGGCGAGCGCGCTGCCGAGCGCATGACGTATAGCCTGCTTGCGCATCTTGGCGTAACGGAGACGGTCGCGAGCACGGACGAAGATTACGTCGCGATCGCCTGCCGGCTCGCAGACAATGCTGCCTACCGCGCAGTGATTGCCGCCGCGATCGTGGCCAGACTTTCACCGTCCGGCGTGGCTGACTTCGAAGCTTACACGCGCGCGCTCGAAACAGCGTACGAGCGCGCCCTCGCGCTCAAGCTCGGCTCTGTAAACTGAACCCAGACCATGCATCTGCACATCCTCGGCATCTGCGGCACCTTCATGGGCGGCCTCGCCGCGATCGCGCGCGAGGCCGGCCACGCGGTGACCGGTTGCGACGCCAACGTCTATCCGCCGATGAGCGAGCAGCTTGCAGCGCTCGGCATCGAATTGATCGAGGGCTACGAGGCGGCGCAGCTCGAGAACGTCGCCAGGAACGCCGACGTGTTCGTCATCGGTAACGCCATCACGCGGGGCAATCCGCTGCTCGAATCGATCCTCGACAGCGGACGACCCTATACCTCGGGGCCGCAATGGCTGTCCGAGACCGTACTGCGCGAGAAGTGGGTGCTGGCGGTCGCCGGCACGCACGGCAAGACGACGACGACCGCTCTGCTGGCGTGGATTCTCGACCAGGCGGGGCTCGATCCCGGATTTCTGATCGGCGGCGTCGCCATCGACCTCGGCGTGTCGGCGCGGCTCGGCGACGGCCCGTTCTTCGTGATCGAGGCCGACGAATACGATACGGCGTTCTCGGACAAGCGCTCGAAGTTCGTGCATTACCGGCCACGCACGGCGATCCTGAACAATCTCGAATACGACCACGCCGACATCTTTCCGGATCTCGCCGCGATCGAGACGCAGTTCCATCACCTCGTGCGCACGATACCGCGGCGTGGCAGGCTGATCGTCAATGGCAACGACGACAACCTGGAGCGCGTGCTGGCTCATGGCTGCTGGAGCGAAGTCGAACGCTTTCGCGTCGCCGACGTGCCCGGTACGGGTGCGGACTGGACGATCGCGGCAGACGGCGCGATCAAGCACGGCAGAGCGCCGCAGGGCACGCTTTCGCCCTTTGCGCTCGGCGGCCGGCACAATCAGTTGAACGCGCTGGCAGCGATCGCGGCGGCGCGCCACGTAAGCGTGCCGGTGCGCGAGAGCCTCGCCGCGCTCGCCGCGTTCAGCGGCGTGAAGCGGCGGATGGAATTGCGCGGCACGGTCGGCGGCGTTGCGGTGTACGACGATTTTGCGCATCACCCGACCGCGATCGCGGCGACGCTGGAAGGCCTGCGCCAGGAAGTGGGCAAGGCGCGCATCCTCGCCGTGCTCGAGCCGCGCTCGAGCACGATGAAGCGCGGCACGATGAAGGACGCGCTCGCGGGCAGCCTCGAGGCCGCCGATCTCGTGTTCTGCTATGCGGCGAACCTGAGCTGGGACGCCGCGGCATGGTTGCAACCGCTCGGTGACCGCGTGCACACGAACGCCGATCTCCCCGCGCTCACCGACGCGATCGCCGCCGCGGCGCGGCCGGGCGACCACATCGTGATCATGAGCAACGGGGCGTTCGGCGGCATCCACGACAAGCTGCTCGCGCAGCTCGCGAACGCGGCCCCGAATATTCCCTCGAGGCAGACCGGCTAGCGCGGTGCAGACTTGCGGATCGTTTATTTGCACGGCTTCAACAGCGGGCCGGCCTCGATCAAGGGGCGGCAGCTTGGCGATGCCATTGCCGCTTTGCCCGAAGCCGCGCGGCCGGAATACTATCTGCCGCAACTTGCGCATCGGCCGGCGGAGGCGATGCGCACGGTGTGCCGCTGGGCCGACGCCGGAGATCACGATCATCTGACTTTCGTCGGCAGCTCGCTTGGCGGCTTTTATGCGACGCATCTCGCGGAAGCGTATGGCGCGAACGCCGTGCTGATCAACCCCGCGGTTCATCCCGACCGCGATCTCGCGCCTTATCTCGGAACGCGGCGCAACCCCTATACCGGCGAGGCGTACGAGCTCACGGTCGAGCACTTTGCCGAGCTCTCCGCTTTCAAAGTGGCGCGCATCGCGCGGCCGCGGCGCTACCTGCTGTTGGTGCAGACAGGAGACGAGGTGCTCGACTACCGCGTCGCTGTCGCGTTCTACGCCGGCGCGTGGCAGTTCGTGCAGGGTGGCGGCGATCACGCGTTCCATGACTTCGCGGCGCAGATTCCGGTTATCCTGCGCTTCGCCGGTGTCGATCCGGCAGCGGTGGAACGGCAACGCAGCTTGGGCTTTGTAGCCCGGGCTAAGCGAAGCGATGCCCAGGACTCACGCCCGGGCTAAGCCCTTCGACAAGCTCAGGACAGGCCCTTCGACGAGCTCAGGACAGGCTTCGCGATGCCCGGGATTCACGTCGATGCGAAGCGCCACCCCGGGCTTCGCGCTTCGCGCTCAGCCCCGGCTACGGCTCGATCCACCCCCTACGACTTGTGTAGATCCGCCTGAAAGCGCTCATGCTTCCCGCCACATCCGCAGCAAACGCTTCCGGCAGCGACCAGCGCCAGTCGCTCTGGGGCGCGACCGCGGCGCCCGCGCCCGCCACCGCGACGCTCGAAGGCCGCGCCGAGGCGGACGTAGTCGTCGTCGGCGCGGGCTATACGGGGCTTTCCTGCGCGCTCACGCTCGCCGAGGCGGGCCACGCGGTCATCGTGCTCGAAGCGAGCGAGGTCGGACACGGTGCGTCGGGCCGTAACGGCGGACAGGTGATCCCCGGACTCAAGCACGATCCCGACGATCTCGTCGCGCGCTTCGGTCGCGACCGCGGCGAAGCACTGGTCCGGCTGGCCGGCGGCGCGGCCGATCGCGTCTTCGCATTGATCGCGAAGTACGGCATCGATTGTGCCGCGCGACAGTGCGGCTGGATCCAGCCCGCGCACTCGGCTGCCGCGGCGCAGACGATCTTCGCGCGCGCCCGCCAGTGGTCGGCGCGCCGGGCGCCGGTCGAACTGCTCGCGGCCGATCGCCTTGCGCTGCTCCTCGGCACCGACGTCTATGTCGCGGGATGGCTCGACCGGCGCGCGGGCGCGCTGCAACCGCTTTCGTACGTGCGCGGACTCGCGCGCGCCGCGATCACGCAGGGGGCGCGCATCCATACCAGGTCGGCGGTCACGCGGATCGTCCATGAAAAGGAGGAATGGGTTGCCGCGTCAGCGCATGGCGAGGCTCGGGTGCGGCAGGTCGTGCTCGCGACCGACGCCTATTCAGGCGCGCTGTGGCCCGAGATCGTGACCAACCAGCTAATCGTCACGAGCGTGCAGACCGCGACCGCACCGCTCCCCGAGGCGCTGCGGCGAACGATCCTGCCCGGTGGAACCGTCGCCTCGGATACCCGCAAGCTTTTATACTATTTCCGCCTCGACGACGAGGGTCGCTTTGTCATCGGCGGCCGAGGTTCGGTGAGCGATACGGTGTCCGACAGCGTCTATGCAGCGTTGCGGCGCGCCGCGGCGCGCATGTATCCGCCCTTGGCGCGAGTCCCATGGCCATATCGCTGGTACGGCCGCGTGGGGCTCACGCGCGATTGGTTGCCGCATCTGGCCGAGCTGGCCCCTGGAGCCTGGGCGGCGCTCGGATATTGCGGCCGCGGCGTGGCGATGGCGACGACGATGGGCGTTCTGCTGGGCGAGGCGCTCAGGGACCGCCGCGAGCCGGCGTATCCGGTCGCGGCGCTTAAAGCCATCCCGCTGCACTCGCTGCGAGTACCACTGCTGCAGGCGGGCATCGCGTACTATCGAGCCCTTGATGCACTACGTAGCCCGGGCTGAGCGCGAAGCGCGATGCCCGGGTTCGACGCAACACGATTCGCACAGGGTCCCGGGATTCGCGAGCCCTGTCCTGAGCTCGTCGAAGGGCCTGTCCTGAGTTCGTCGAAGGGCCTGTCCTGAGCTCGTCGAAGGACTCATCCCGGGCTACACGACGATCGACGCCAAGGGAGAAATCGATGATCACGTATCGCGCGCTTGCCCGCATTCTCGCCGTCGGCGGCCTGGCTTACATTTCGCTCGCCGGTGCTCAGACGCCCACTTATAACGTCGGCTCGACGCCGACCGGTATCCCGTTCACATTCCTCGACGTCAAGACCAACACCATCCAGGGCGCCATGGTCGATCTGATCACCGCGATCGGCGACGACGCCGGCTTCAAGGTCAACGTGCAGGCGACGCCCTTCTCCGCGCTGATCCCGTCGCTCACCAGCAACAAGATCGACATCATCTCGGCGGCGATGCTGATCACGGCGCAACGCAAGGAAGTGATCGACTTCAGCGATCCGGTGTTTCCGTATCCCGAGGGCATGGTGGTCAGCGTCGACGACAACACGCCGTACAAGTCGCTCGCCGATCTCAAGGGGCAGATCGTCGGCGCGCAGGTCGGTACCGTATACATCGATTTTCTGAAGAAGAACGGCGAATTCGCCGAGGTCAAGGTCTACGATTCGCTCGCTGACATTCTGCGCGACGTGACCCTGGGCCGGATCAAGGCCGGCTTCGGCGATGCGCCGATCCTGAAGTACCAGTTGTCGCAGAACGCGAGCCTCAAGGCGAAGCTCGTGCCGACCTACGAGCCGAAGATGACGGGGAGCGTCGGTATCGGCGTGCGCAAGACCGATCAGGACCTGCTCAAGAAGATCAACGCCTCGCTCGCCAAGCTGCAGGCCAACGGTACGGTCGACAAGATCCTGGTGAAGTGGAGCTTGAAGTAGACCGGATTTTTCTTTTCCCTTGCACGCATTCCTCGCCGACGCGCGCGACTTCCTGCCGATCCTGCTGCAGGGCTGCGTCGTCACGATCGAGCTCACGCTCTGCGCGCTGGTGCTGTCCACTCTGCTGGGTTTCGTGTGGGCACTGCTGCGACTATCGCCATCGCCGGTTCTGTCGTGGCCCGCGATTGCGCTGATCACGGTCATCCGCGGCATCCCGATCATCGTGCAGCTCTTCTACATCTATTTCGTGCTGCCGGATCTCGGCATCCAGCTCTCAGCGTTCCAGGCGGGCTTCATCGGACTGGGTATCGCGTACTCGGCGTACCAGGCGGAGAACTTCCGCGCCGGCATCGAGGCGGTCGACCCGGGACAGATCGAGGCCGCGCAGTCGCTGGGGATGCGGCCGGCGCTGATCATGCGCCGGGTGATCCTCCCACAGGCGATACGCGTGTTCCTGCCGCCTTACGGCAACACCATGATCATGATGCTCAAGGACTCATCGATCGCCTCGGCGATCACCGTGGCCGAGCTCACGCGCGGCGGGCAGCTCATCGCTGCCTCGACGTTCAAGAACATGACGGTGTTCACGCTGGTCGCGCTCCTCTATCTCACGATGAGCCTGCCGCTCACTTATCTCGCGCATCGGCTCGAGCGTGCGTTCGGGCGCAGATGAGTTTGCCGATGATTTCGGTCCGCGGCGTCGGCAAGTCGTACGGCGAGCACCGCGTCCTCGATGCCGTGAGCCTCGAGGTCGCCAAGGGCGAGGTCGTATGCATCATCGGACCGTCGGGCTCGGGCAAGTCGACGCTGCTCCGCTGCATCAACGGCCTGGAGCATTACGACGAGGGCGAGATCGCGATCGACGGTGCAGCGCTGCACCGCGAGCACAAGTCCATCCATGCGCTGCGCAGCCAAGTCGGAATGGTGTTCCAGCGTTTCAATCTCTTCCCGCACCGCACCGCGCTCGAGAATGTCATGGAAGGCCCGGTGTACGTGAAGGGCGTGGCGCGCGTCGAGGCGAAAGAGCAGGCGACCGCGCTGCTCGCCAAGGTAGGCTTGGCGCAGAAGCTCGACGCCTACCCGGCGAAGCTTTCCGGCGGCCAGCAGCAGCGCGTCGCGATCGCCCGGGCGCTCGCGATGCATCCGAAGGCGATCCTGTTCGACGAGCCCACGTCCGCGCTCGATCCGGAGCTCGTCGGCGAAGTGCTCAAGGTCATGCTGACGCTGGCGCGCGAAGGCATGACCATGGTCGTCGTCACGCACGAGATGGGATTCGCTGCCGAGGTGGCGCGACGCGTCCTGTTTCTCGACCACGGCCGCGTCGTGGAAGAAGGCTCGGCGCAGCAGATCCTGGCTGAGCCCAAGCACGAGCGCACGCGCGACTTTCTGCAACGCGTGCTGAAGCCGGTGTGATGCGCGGAATTGTCGTGGCGCTGTGCGAATGAATTCGCACCTGCGAAGAACCGGATTTTCGTAGGGCCGAATTATTCGGCCACGGCGCACGCCGATGTGCGAATTACAGCTCTGCGAATCAATTCGCACATCGAAATGATTTGTAGACCACCGAATTCATTTGGCCTCGGTGGCCCAAAGATGATAGCTGCTGATTTGTGCAGCGCAGCGGGCAGAGCGCGACGGTAGAGAGTAGAATTTCATCATGTCCTGGCGAAGTTACCTCCCGCTTCATCCGTGATTCATACGCCCCGGCGTCGAGTCGGGTCGCGCACTGCCGCCGCTTCGCAATCTGCGCAGTTCGTTGGGAAGCCGCGCTCTCGCAACGGGCGGCTGCCCGAAGCGTTTGAACGACCGCGCCATCTTCGAGTCGAAGGAGCACTGCCATGAAGCCGCAAGTCCGATCCGCTCGCAACGGTACCCTGATCGCCGGCCCCGTCGGCCTGGGTGCGCCGGGCTCGTCGCTGATCGAAACCGAGCGCCGCCATGGAGCGCGCAACTACGAGCCGCTGCCCGTCGTTATGACGCACGGCGAAGGCGTCTGGCTGTGGGACGAGCACGGCCGCCGCTATCTCGATATGTTATCGGCGTATTCCGCAGTGAGTCATGGTCACGCCCATCCGCGCATCGTGCAGGCGCTGATCGCGCAGGCGCAGCGGCTCGCGGTTACTTCACGCGCGGTGCACACCGACAAGCTGCCGCTGTTTTTGAAACGGCTGACAGAGCTGACGGGACTCGACCGCGCGCTTCCCGTCAATACCGGCGTCGAAGCGGTCGAAACGTCGCTCAAAGCGGCGCGCAAGTGGGGCTATCGCGTCAAGGGCATCCCCGAGGCGAAGGCCGAGATCATCGCTTGCGAGAACAACTTTCACGGCCGCTCGATCACCATTGTCGGGTTCTCGTCGGATCCACAATATGGCGACGGCTTCGGGCCGTTCGCGCCCGGATTCAAGCTGATTCCATTCGGCGACGCCGCAGCGCTCGCAGCCGCGATCACGCCGCATACCGCGGCGTTCTTGGTTGAGCCGATCCAGGGCGAGGGCGGCATCGTCGTCCCGCCCGCGGGCTATCTCACCGAGTGTGCGCGTATCTGCCGCGAGCATCGCGTGCTCCTTCTCGCCGACGAAATCCAGACCGGCATGGGCCGCACGGGCAAGTTTCTGGCGTGCGAGCACGAAGGCGTCGTGCCGGATGGCGTCGCGCTCGGCAAGGCGCTTGGCGGCGGAATGCTCCCGGTGTCGGCGTTCGTCGCGACAAACGAAGTGATGCAGGTCTTCCGTCCCGGCGATCACGGCAGCACGTTCGGCGGCAATCCGCTCGCCGCGACGGTAGCGCTGGAGGCGCTCGCCGTGCTCTACGACGAGGGGCTGATCGAGCGCTCGGCGGAGCTTGGCGCTTACCTGCTTGCGCAATTGCAGACAATCAAGAGTCCGCTGATCCGCGACATCCGCGGACGCGGGCTCTTCGTTGGCCTCGAAGTCGACGCCCGGCGCACCGACGCGCGCACCATCGTCGATCGACTCCTTGCCCGAGGCGTGTTGTCGAAGGATACGCACGGTACCGTCGTGCGCTTCGCGCCACCGCTCACTATCACGCGCGAGGAAATCGATTGGGCGGTCGAGCGGGTGCGCGCGGTTTTCACCGAGCTCGGCAAGGGTATGCGGCGGGCGGCGTAGGTGCACGAATGCCGCGGGAGATCCACCCGTCTTCATGCGGCAGCACGCAAGTCTGACCGGCGCGTCTAGCGCACGCCGGCTGCTCGGGATCGCCGGCCTCGGGCGGTGTTTACGCGGGCATGACGCCGGTCGTGCGCTGCTTCTGGCCCGGAACCGAGGTGGCGTTGCTACGCCATCGCTACGTCATCGACCCGGCCGAAGCGACGCGCATGCGCGCCGCGGGATGGATCGAGGAGGGCGCCGTCTTCTGCGCGCCGACATAGCCAGCGCGACGGGGCAGCGCTACGATGGCGGGATGCCCAAGCCGACCCTTGCCGATAAGCTGGTTGTCGCGATCTCTTCGCGGGCGTTGTTCGACCTCTCCGCGAGCCATCTCATTTTCACCGAGCAGGGCGTCGACGCGTATCAGCGCTATCAGATCGAGCACGAAGACGAAATCCTCGCGCCGGGGCCCGCGTTCACGCTGGTCAAGAAGATGCTGCGGCTCAATCGTCCCGACAAGCAATACGTCGAGGTGATCCTGCTGTCCCGCAATTCCGCCGATACGGGCTTGCGCGTATTCAACTCGATCAAGCATTACGGGCTCGACATCAGCCGCGCGGCGTTCACCAAGGGCGAGCCAACGTCGCGCTATGTGCCGGCCTTCGGCTCACATCTTTTCCTCTCCGCCGACACCGAGGACGTCAAGCGCGCGCTCGATGACGGCTATGCCGCGGCGACGATCTTCCCCAGCGTGTACAAGAACGAGACCGACGAGCTGCGCATCGCGTTCGACGGCGATGCAGTCATCTTTTCCGACGAAGCCGAGCGCGTGTACCAGTCCGGGGGGCTGGATGCGTTCGCCAGGCAGGAGATCGCCGCGGCGCGCGACCCTTTGCCCGGCGGACCGTTCAAAAAGTTTCTGGCCGCGCTGCACCAGATCCAGTCGGATTATCCGGAAGATAAGAGCCCGATCCGCACTGCGCTCGTTACGGCGCGCGGCGCGCCGGCGCACGAGCGCGTCATCCGGACGCTACGCGTGTGGAACATCCGCATCGACGAAGCACTCTTTCTCGGCGGGCTCGACAAGGGCGAGTTCCTGCGCGCATTCGGCGCGGACTTCTTCTTCGACGATCAGCGCACACACGTCGAGTCCGCGGCGAAGCACGTCGCCGCGGGACACGTGCCGCACGGCGTGGCGAACGAGTAGCGTAACGCGGACTTGCTCCCTTCGCCTGGGACCGGAGCTAAGTCGACGAAAGCCGCCTAAAGGAGCCACGCGGGAAGAAGTGGCCTGCTGCCGCCCGGTGGCGGTACGCGTCGACACTCCATACGCCGCCGCCTGCGACCGCGAAATACAGGAACACGAAGCAATATACGACGGCCAGTTCACCGTGATTGACTAGCGGGGACGCGCTCATGGGCGCATGAGCCATGAAATAGGCCGCTGCCATTTCGCCGGAAAGGACGAATGCGACCGGGCGCGTGAATAACCCGATCAGAAGCAGCAACCCGCCAACGATTTCCAGTACCCCGGCCACGCCGACCAGTGACATCAGCTGAACGTTGTCGAACGATGCGACGTGGGGAACATGAAAGAGCTTCGCCATGCCGTGTTGCATGAACAGGCCGGCAACGACAATCCTGACCACGCTTAACAGCCACGCCGACCTGAATGAAAAGAAGGGGTTCCTTGGCGTATCCATAGAGATTCTCGCAAGATAAATAGGTCTCACACGAAGTGACCTCCGCTCCATGGCGGAGGTTCCAACCAGAATTACGGTGAGGGGCGACGCAAGGCCGCCAAAGCTGCGCGGCTCCGAACGATCGTTCGATAAACGGGCTCTTCCGACGCGCTGCTAATCGACGATGCGGCCGTAGAACGGATATTGCGGGTCGTTATAGCCCGGCATGGATGGGTGGCCGGGCCGCACCAGGGAATCGATCAGCGCCTCGTCCTCCGCATCGAGCGTCTTGCCGACCGCGGAAAGATAATCGGTCCATTGCTCGAAGGTGCGCGGCCCCGCGATTACCGCGCTCACGATCCTGTTGTTGAGAACCCACGCCAGCGCGAACTGGGTTGCTGTCAGCCCCTTTTTCTCGGCGTGCGCCTTGATGGTCTGTGTCATCGCGATCGATTCGCTGCGGAACTCGGTTTCCATCATCCGAGGATCCTTGCGCCCGACGCGCGAATCCTCGGGCGCTTCGACGCCGGGCGCGTATTTGCCGGTGAGCATGCCGCGCGCCAGGGGGCTGTAGGGCACGACGCCCAGTCCGTAGTAATCGCAGGCGGGCAGCACCTCGACCTCGGGCATGCGATTGAACGCGTTGTAGTACGGCTGGCAGACAACGGGCTGCGGCACGTTGAGCTCCGCGCTTAAGGCCACGACTTCCGCGATGCGCCAGCCGCGGTAGTTCGATACTCCGAAATAGCGGATCTTCCCGGCACGGATCAGATCGCCGATGGCTTCGATGGTTTCCTCGAGCGGCGTGTCACTATCGTCGCGATGCAGGTAGTAGATGTCGATGTAGTCGGTCGCGAGGCGCTTGAGGCTGTCCTCGCAGGCCTGCACGATCCAGCGTCGCGACAGGCCGCCGTCGTGCGGCTTCGCTGTCATGACATTGCCGACCTTGGTGGCGAGAACCCAGCGGCGGCGGTTGCCGGCCATCGCCGGCCCGACGATCGCCTCCGAGGCGCCCTTCGCGTACACGTCCGCGGTATCGATGAAATTGACACCGGCGTCGAATGCCGAGTCGATGATCCGCTGCGCGGCCGCGGCGTCGGTGCGGTCTCCGAACATCATCGTTCCGAGGCAGATCACTGAGACTTCGAGGCCGGATTCGCCCAAACGCCGGAATTCCATGCTGGTGCCGGTGCAAACGAAATCTTGGAAGAACCGCCATGCTGAGGCAATCCGGGTCCTAGCGCAACGACCTCGCCGCAAGCAGCAGCGCTCCGCGGCTGCGGTATAATCGCGGCCCTCTTTCCGGCGCGTGCGGCTGCTGTCCGGCGGACCGCGCTAGGTCCCTAAAACTGATGCATGTGTTCTTCGAGGACGACGGCGCGTTCAAGGCCGGTACCGTCCTCGCCGACAACGATACGTCGCTGCAGGTCGAAGCGGCATCGGGCAAGCGGCTCAAGATCAAGTCCGCCAACGTCCTGCTGCGGTTCAGCGAACCGTCGCCGTCGGCGCTGCTTGCGGACGCGCACGCGCTTGCCGCGGGACTCGATCCGAATTTCCTATGGGAGGTGATCGGCGAGCGCGAATTCGCCTTCGCCGAACTCGCCCGCGAATACTTCGGGCGAACACCCAAACCGGCGGAAGCCGCTGCGCTCGCGCTCTGCCTGCACGGCTCGCCGATGCATTTCTACAAGAAGGGTAGGGGCCGCTACCGGCCCGCACCGGCCGACGCGCTGCAGGCCGCACTCGCGGGAGTCGAGCGCAAACGTCGCGAGGCCGGGCAGATCGCCGCCTATGCCGAGGAGCTCGAGGCGCATCGCCTCCCGGAAGCGTTTCGCGCGGTCCTGCCGATGCTGCTCTACAAGCCCGACAAGCTCGCGCTCGAAACGCGCGCCCTGAACGCCGCTTGCGCGGCGCTGCAGATGAACCCGGTCGCGCTGCTCGCCGCCTGCGGCGCCATCCCGTCGACGCATGATTACCACTTCAATCGTTTTCTGCTCGAGGCATTTCCTCAGGGCACCGCGTTCCCGCCGCATGACGCGCCGGTGATGCCCGAGCTGCCGCGTGCTCCGGTGCGGGCGTTCTCGATCGACGATGCGACGACTACCGAGATCGACGACGCCTTTTCGGTGCGGCCGCTTCAAAACGGGCATTTCGAGATCGGCATTCATATCGCGGTGCCGGCGCTCGCGGTCGCGCATGGCTCGATGCTCGAAGCTGCCGCACGCGCTCGCCTGTCCACCGTCTATACGCCCGGCCGCAAGATCACCATGCTTCCCGACACCGTGATCGGATGCTGCACGCTTGCCGCGGGCGCCGCGCCGCCGGCGCTGTCGCTCTACGTCGAAGTCGCACCCGAAGGAAGGCCGCTGAAACACGCGACGCGGCTCGAGCGCGTGCCGATCGCCGCGAATCTGCGCCTCGACGCGATCGGCGAGCGCTTCGCGGAAGCCGCGACACCCGGCGAGCCGGAATGGACCGACGAGTTGCGCATGCTGCGGCGAGTCGCGCAGCAACTCGAGGCCGCGCGCGGCAAACCCGAAACGCCCCGCACCGATTACAGTTTCCGCGTCGATTGGAATGTCGCACCCGAGGGCCGAGTGATGATCCTGCCGCGGCGACGCGGCTCGCCCCTGGACAAGCTCGTCGCAGAGCTGATGATTCATATCAACAGTACTTGGGGCAAGGTTCTCGCCGACGCGCGCGTGCCAGGATTGTATCGGGCGCAGCAAGCGGGCAAGGTGAAGATGAGCACCAAGCCCGATCCGCACCAGGGGCTCGGTGTCGGGCAGTACCTCTGGGCGAGCTCGCCGCTGCGCCGCTACAGTGATCTCGTCAATCAACGCCAGTTGCTCGCGGTCGTCGCTGGTGAGAAGCCGCCGTATCCGGAGGGAGACGCGGAGTTGTTCGCTGCGGCCGCCGACTTCGAGGTCACGTACTCCCAATACGCCGAGTTCCAGAATCGCATGGAGCATTACTGGTGCCTGCGCTGGCTGATGCAGGAGTGTGTTACCGAGACGACCGCGACGGTGATGCGCGAGAGCCTGGTTCGTTTTGACGCGCTGCCGCTGGTGACTCGTGTCGCCGATTTGCCGCCGCTCGCTGCCGACGCCCGGGTGCGGCTCGTCATCGGCCGCATCGACCTTCTCGCCTTGACGCTAGAGACGCGTTACGCCGGGCCCGCTGCAGGATAGCGGCACGCAAGGAGGTCGCCTCGCGCGAGCCGAGCAGCCAACCGAGCGGAGCTTGAGGCCCGCGGGCCGGTCCTCGGCGACTCGGGCAGGAAGGCTATACTTGCAGCGATGCCAGCCAAGGAACCTCTGAACAAGTCCCGCATGAGCCGCGTTTCTGGCGCAATGGCCTCAGATGCGAGGCGTCGCGGCGCAGCGAATAGTTCACCCCTATTCGCAAGCCGCGCAACAACGCAGATAAGGCCATTGCGCCGAAACCCGGAGGGACGGGGCTTTCCGGGCGATCTGCTTTGTCGCGCCGCTCGCCCATGGGGACCTGCCATGGGCTTCGCGTCGCTTCGCGTATCTCATCCCGGAAAGCCGCCATCGCGGCCACGCGGGACTTATTCAGAGGTTCCCTAGGCCGTGCGATCGCGAGCAGCAGCAAAGCCCCGCGCCCAAGCCGTGCGCAAGCCCGCGCTTCGGCCGGCCGCGCGTGCCGTGCCGCTATCCGAGCCGCGCACGATGTCGCTGCCGTTCCTCGTTGCCGAGCCGACAGCGTCCGATCGGCTGCTTGCGACCGCGGTCGGAGGCTCGATCCTGCTCCACGCGTTCGTGCTCGCACTCAAGTTCAGCCCCTTCGACCTTTCTGCGCTCGATCGCAACGGGCCGCCGCTCGAGGTCGCGCTGGTCAATGCCAAGTCGAAGTCCAAGCCAACCAAAGCCGAGATCCTGGCGCAGGCCAATCTCGATGGCGGCGGCAATACCGATGCCAATCGCCGTGCCAAGACGCCACTGCCGGTCCTGCCGCGCGACAGTGCCAACAACGAGCTTGCCGTCGCCACGCAGAAAGTCGAACAGTTGGAAAAACAGGCCAAGGAGCTGATGGCGCGGCTTAAGGCGGCGCCTGCAATCGCGCCCCCCGTCGCCAAGCCGACCGACGCGCCGGATCCCATGGAGCTGCCGAGCAGCAACGAGCTGATGCAGCGCACGCTCGAGGCGATGCGACTCGAGGCGCAGATCGCCAAGGACATGGATGCGTACGAGAAACGGCCGAAGCGGCGCTTCGTCGGCGCCCGCGCCGAGGAATATCGGTTCGCGCGCTATGTCGAGGACTGGCGGCTCAAGGTCGAGCGCGTCGGCAATCTCAACTACCCCGAGGCGGCGCGCGCGCAGAAGCTCTACGGCAGCCTGTTGCTGACGGTCGGCATTCGCGCTGACGGCAGCCTCGAGAGCATCGCCGTCGACCGCACGTCCGGCCAGAAGACGCTCGACCTCGCGGCGACCAGGATCGTCGAGATGGCGGCGCCCTACGCGGCCTTCCCGGCAGACATCAAGCGCGATACGGACATTCTCTACATCACGCGCACCTGGACGTTCGCGCCGGGCGATGCGCTGATCTCGCAATAGCCCCGAGCGCGGTTGATCATGCGTCACCTCGGCCGCTGGCTGCTGTGGACGTTCGCGCTCCTCGCCGCGGCATTTATTCTGCTGCAGAGCTGGTACGCGATGCACATCTGGTGGTGGCGCGAGCACGCACCGCGCGAGACCGCGTTCATGGCGATGCGACTGGCGGAGCTGCAGGAGCGCCATCCCGGCGCGCGGCTAGCGTACAGGTGGGTCGGTTACGACAGGATCTCGGTTGCGCTCAAGCGCGCCGTGATCGCGGCGGAGGATGCGAAGTTCGTCGAGCACGAGGGTTTCGACTGGGAAGGAATCCAGCAGGCGCTCGACAAGAACACGCGCAGGGGCCGCGTCGTCGCCGGCGGCTCGACGATCACGCAGCAACTCGCCAAGAACCTCTTTCTTTCGACGCAAAGGAGTTACTGGCGCAAGGCGGAGGAAGCGCTCATCACCTTGATGCTCGAAGCGATATTGGACAAGCGGCGCATCCTCGAGCTTTATCTCAACGTGATCGAGTGGGGGGACGGAATCTTCGGCGCCGAAGCGGCGTCGCGGCGCTACTTCGGCACGAGCTCCGCGGCGTTGACCGCAGAACAGGCGGCGCGGCTCGCGGCGATGGCGCCCAATCCGCGCTACTACGAAAAGCATCCCGACGCCCGCGGCCTGGCGCGCAAGACAACGATCATCCTGGCGCGGATGCCTGCTGCGGAGTTGCCGTAGGCGGGATTGTCGGGCACGATTGGCGCCTTCGGAGGGGAAATAGCCGCATGGCGAGCACTCATCGCGCGCTACCCGTGCTGTTGCGTATTTGCGCCGTGATCGACCAGCTGTTCATCGTCGAGGTCGGGCCGTTCGGGCAGCAGCTGGCGGCCGATGCGCGCAGCGCGTGGCTCGCGACGGGAAACAGGCTACGGCCGGCCGACGTCGAGCAGTATGTCGCCTTGCTTGCGCAGCACATCGAAGATCCCGAGCGGCGCGACGCGTTCGTGCGCGATGCCAGGGAGTGCGTCAGGCTGTAGCGTAAAGGGAGACCGGCATGCTCTTCAACCGCTCGATTACCACTCAGTTCACCATCGCGTTCGTGGTTGCGCTGTTGCTGGTCGTGGGTTCGTTCTACCTCGTGCTGGACAGCGTCTATCGTAACGAGCTCAAGTCACAGGCGGAGACGGTGGCCGACAACGTCGACGCTTTCGGCAGCTGGGTTTCGCAGTACGGCCGGGTATGGGTGCGCGACGACAACAAGAGCTACCTCGGGCAGGTGACGCTTGTCAGCGCGCCGGATGCCGCGGGCGGCCCAGCGGCTGCGGACGTCTGGCACTTCTATTCGAAAAACCCGGCTCTGGCGCAACGCGAGTTCTCGGAGGTCGTCGAGAAGTCGGCGTCGCCAGCGAAGTTTCGGGTGACGTCGCACAACTTCATGAACCCGGTCAACAAGCCCGACGCCTTCGAGGCCAAGGCTCTGGAACGCATCCGCGCGCAGCATCTGGCCGAATACTACGAGATGTCGCCGGACAGCTTTCGCTTCGCCCGTACGCTCTACGTGAAGGCTTCGTGCCTCGCCTGCCATGCCAGCGCGGAGAGTGCGCCCGCCGACGTCAAGACGCGCTACGGCACCGAGCGCGGCTTCGGCTTCAAGGAAGGCGAGGTCGCAGGCATCATCAGCGTCCGGCTGCCGGTGCGGTCGTTCTGGAAAGTCACGACCGAGGTCGTGGGCCCGCTGCAGATCGCGCTTCTGGTCAGCGCTTTCGTCGTCGCGGTGCTGTTCATCCAGTTTGCGGTCGTGCGTCCGATAAAGCGCGTGACCAGCGCAGCGGAACGGATATCGGTGGGACAGCAGGCGGACCTGGGCGCAGCCGGCTTGCAGCGCACCAGCCGCAACGAAATCCACCAGCTCGTCCTGGCGACCGAACGGCTGCGCGCGAGCCTGATGCTGGCGATGCAACGACTCACCAAGAAACAGAATCCGCCTGCGTAGACGGCGTGGCCATGTCGGTGCCCGGAATGCCAGGGAATAAGCTGTCTGGGTCGCCTGTTACCCTTGTGCGCCAAGGAGCGCGGTTCGGGCGCGCTTAGGGAGCGTGATTCGGTTCACCGAGGACGCCGTCTTGCCTGAGACGTTACCCCATCCCGACCTCGTTGCGGCGCTGCCGCGGTTGCGCCGCTACGCGCGGGTGCTGACCGGCGACATGCATCGCGCCGACGATCTGGTGCAGGACACGTTGGCGCGTGCCTGGGAAAAGCGTCGGTTGTGGCGGGCGGGAAGCGATCTGCGCGCGTGGCTGTTTACCATCATGCACAACGTTCACGTCAACCAGTTCTCCATGCGTCAGCGCGAATATGCGCATGCATCGCTCGACGCCGACGACGGCCCTGCGGCAGGCTGGGAGATAGCCGTGCGCGCGACGCAGTCCGATCGAGTCGAGCTCTCCGAAGTCCTGGCGCAGATCGGAAGATTGCCGGCCGAGCAACGCGAGGTGCTCATGCTTGCCGCAGTCGAAGAATTGCGCTACGAGGAGATCAGTGCGGTTATCGGGGTGCCGATCGGCACGGTGATGTCGCGATTGTCGCGGGCGCGGGAAAAGCTCCGGCGGATGGCTGCGGAAACATCGTCGACGCTCAAGGTCGTGCGATGAGTGCGCAAGGATGAGCGCGAACATGCCGCTTTCCGACGACGAGCTGCACGCTTACGCCGATAATCAGCTCTCAGGGGAGCGCGCGGGCGAGGTCGCGGCGACGCTTGCCCGCGAGCCCGCGTTGGGCGCGCGCATCGCCGAAATCCGTCGCCAGAACACGCCAATCACTTTCCAAAGACAAGCCGCGCTGACGCATGCGCTGTACGCAGCCGACGCAAACCGGCCGGTCGAAGTCTGGGCCAATGAGGAAGAGCGGTTGGTGCGCTGGCTGTCGAAGCGTTTGAATTTCCCGTTGCACGCGCCGAACCTCAACGGTCTCGGCTTTGCGCTGGTCGGCGGGCGTCTGGTCGCCGGCAACGAAAAGCCGGGCGCGCTGTTCATGTACGAGAACGCGGACCGGCAGCGCATCTCGCTTTTTGTGCGCAAGGATGGCGAGCCGTCGCGGGAAACTGCGTTCCGGTACGCGGTGGAAGACGGCGTCGGCGTCTTCTACTGGATCGACGAGGACTGCGGCTACGCGTTGTCCGGCCGTCTCGATCGCGGTCAGCTGCTCGCGATCGCCCGCGTCGTCTACGGCCAACTCGCGGCGGCCGAGGCGGCGGACGCGGCCGCGCAGAAGCGCTAGCAACGCCTGCGGCAAGAGCGTGCGGTCGGCCGCCGGCACGCAAATTCGCAATCGGAAGTCAAAGCACGACGGGTCCGCGCGGCGTCTGCAGCATCGCCGCAAGGCGCGGCGTCGCCGCGAACGTGACCTTGATCGCGTCGGCAAGCGATAGCGCCGCCAACGCGGAGCGGATCATCGCGGGTTCGGGGTGAGCGCCGGCAAGCGCAACCAGGCGAATGCCCGCGTTCGGCATCGCGTCGGCCGGATGGCGCTCGTCCGCCCACTCGATCAGCGTCGGCAGCACCCCGCCGCCGGGGAGATGTCCGTCGGCGGGAATCGTGATCCGCCATTCGAACGCGCCACGCCCCATCGCCTGGACTTCACCGCAATCGACAGGACACGCGCGGCGCGCGGCGACGATGTCGTCGGTCCGCGCGACCCAATGGATCAGTCGCGGCGCCGTCTGCAACTCGGCGCGAAGCGCAGCCGTGTCGAGCCCGAACCAGCGTGCGCGGCCCGGCGCGACTCCGTCCGGGTCGATGGCGATTACTTCGAGATAGATTTTCTCGCCGAGCTTGAGCAGGCTGTTGTGCGTGCCCATTGCGACGTGCCTGCCGCCGCGCAGCGGTCGAGCGCCGAGCCGCGACTCGACATAGTCTTCGCCCTGTTCGAGCGTCGCCGCCGCGACGACGAGATGGTCCAGCGCGGCGTTCGGCATCAATCTCCGGGAGCCATTTC
>WNGA01001920.1_pt1 | contig 38438 bp, 26 predicted proteins | sample 5400061 | NCBI WGS metagenome assembly WNGA01 (sample SAMN13153366, study PRJNA577476) | soil metagenome | isolation source: 100 cm soil or saprolite under grassland replicate 2 | place: USA:California | collected 2016-06-15
ACGTACTCGAGATAGTTGACCAGCATCTCGGGCGTGCCGGTGAACTTTGCCCGCAGGTCCTCCCGCTGGGTGGCGATGCCCACCGGACAGTTGTCCTGGTGGCAGGTGCGCACCATCAGGCAGCCCTCGGCCAGCAGCGCCGCCGTGCCGAAGCCGTACTCGTCGGCGCCGAGCAGGGCCGCGAGCAGCACGTCACGGCCGGTCTTGAGGCCGCCGTCGACCCGCACCCGCACGCGCGCGCGCAGACCGTTGGCGCGCAGCGCCTGCTGGGTCTCTGCCAGACCCAGCTCCCAGGGCGCGCCGGCGTGCTTGATCGAGGAGAGCGGGCTCGCGCCGGTGCCGCCGTCCGCGCCGGAGATGGTCACCACGTCGGCGAGCGACTTGACGACGCCGGCGGCCACCGTGCCCACGCCCGCCTCGGCCACCAGCTTGACGGTGACGTCAGCGCCGGCGTTGGCCTGCTTCAGGTCGAAGACGAGCTGTGCCAGGTCCTCGATGGAGTAGATGTCGTGGTGCGGCGGCGGCGAGATCAGCGCCACCCCTGGCTGGGTGTGCCGCAGCCTGGCGATGTAGCGGCTGACCTTGTGGCCGGGGAGCTGGCCGCCCTCGCCGGGCTTGGAGCCCTGCGCGATCTTGATCTGCAGCTCGACCGCTGAGGCCAGGTACTCGGGGGTGACCCCGAAGCGCCCGGACGCGACCTGCTTGATGGCTGAGCTGCGCTCGCTGTTGAAGCGGGCCGGGTCCTCGCCGCCCTCGCCGGAGTTGGAGCGGCCGCCCACGCGGTTCAGGGCGATGGCGATGGCCTCGTGCGCCTCGGGGGAGAGCGAGCCGAGGCTCATGGCCGCCGTGGAGAAGCGGCGCAGGATCGCGGCGGCCGGCTCGACCTCGTCGAGCGGGACCGCGGGCCCGGCCGGCACCAGCTCGAGCAGGTCGCGCAGGGCCGCCGGCTCGCGCTCGTTGACCAGCTTGGCGAAGTGCTGGTAGCGCTCGAAGCCGCCGCCCTTGACCGCCTGCTGCAGCAGGTGCGCGCCGCGCTTGGATCCCTTCAGCTCGGCCTCGTCGCCGCGCACGGTGTAGTGCAGGGCCTGCATGACCTCTGGGTTGGTGGCGTGGTACTCCCCGCCTGGGCGGTGCTTGAACCACCCGGGGTTGTCGAGGCGCGCCCGCTGGTCGGCCGCGGCCAGCAGCCGCGCCAGCACGTCCTCGCCGAGCTCGTCGAAGCCGAGGCCGCCGAGCGGGGAAGCGGTGCCGTCGAAGCACGTCTCGACCACCTCTGCGTCGAGCCCCACCGCCTCGAAGATCTGCGCGCCGCGGTAGGAGTCCAGGGTTGAGATGCCCATCTTGGACATGACCTTGAACACGCCCTCCTCGACCGCGTGCAGGTAGCGGCTCTGGGCGGCGGCCGCGTCGCCGTCCTTGCCGAGGCCCGCGGCGGTGGCCAGCGACAGCCGCGGGCAGATGGCGCCGGCGCCGTACCCGAGCAGGCCGGCGGCGTGGTGGGCGTCGACCGGCTCGCCGGTGTCGGTGACCATGCTCAGCCGCGTGGCGAGACCGGCGCGGACCAGGCAGTGCTGCACCGCGCCGACGGCGAGCAGCGCGGGGACCGGCGCCAGAGCGGGATCGGCCTCCGCGGCCCGGTCGGAGATCACCAGCAGGCCCGCGCCCTGGTGGGCCGCCTCCTCGGCCTCGTCACCGAGCCGCCGGCAGGCGGCGCGCAGGCCGCCGGCGCCCTCGGCCGCCGGCCAGGTGGCGTCCAGTGTCCAGGCGCCGAGGAACGCGTCGCCGGAGAGCCGCTCCAGGCCATCGGGGGTGATCAGGAAGGTGGGCAGCTCGACCAGGCTGGCCGCCCCGGGCTCCTCGCTCAGCAACTGGGCGCGCGGGCCGAGCAGTGTGCGCTTGGAGAGGACGTGGCGCTCGCGCAGGTGGTCGATGGGCGGGTTGGTGACCTGGGCGAAGCGCTGGTGCAGGAAGTGGCTGACCGGCCGCCGGGTGCTGGCGAGCGGCGCGGGTGGGGTGTCGTCGCCCATGGAGGCTGTGGGCTCCTTGCCGCCGATGGCCATGGGCCGCAGCACCGAGGAGATCAGCTCGCGGGTGAAGCCGAAGGTGATCTGGGCGGCGACCGGGTCACCGTCCGGGGCCGGCAGCGGCTCGCCCCGCGGACCGGGGCGCAGGTGCTCGGCCAGCCACGTGCTCCACGGCCGCCTCGAGGCCAGCGTCTGCTTGATGTCCTGGTCGATCCGCAGGCCCCCGCCGCTGGGGTCGACGCAGAGCATCTGGCCCGGGCCGAGGCGGCCGCGCCGAACCGTGCCGTGACCGCTGGTGTCGACCGCGCCGACCTCTGAGGCGCACACCACCAGCCCGTCCTCGCACACCTCGTAGCGCAGCGGGCGCAGGCCGTTGCGGTCCAGGGTGGCGCCGACCAGGCGCCCGTCGGTGAACACCAGGCCGGCCGGACCGTCCCAGGGCTCGGTGAGGCAGGCGTGGTAGCGGTAGAAGTCGCGCAGCTCGCGGCTGGCCCGCGGGTCCTCCTCGACGGCGGCCGGCACCAGCATGGCGAGCGTGTGGAGGATGTCGCGGCCGCCACGGACCAGCAGCTCCACCGCGTTGTCGAGCATGGCGGAGTCGGAGCCGTCCGGGTAGAGGACGGGCCGCAGCAGCTCCTCAGGGTCGAGCCCGTCCTCGCCGGCGAGGTGGGCCGCGCCGAGGCTCCCCTCGCGCGCCCGCATCCAGGCGCGGTTGCCCTCCAGGGTGTTGATCTCGCCGTTGTGGCACAGGAAGCGGAACGGCTGCGCCCGCTCCCAGGAGGGCATGGTGTTGGTCGAATAGCGCTGGTGGAAGATGACGAACGGCGCCCGCAGGCGCTCGTCGGCCAGGTCGGCATAGAAGGCGGCGAGCTGGTCGGCGGCGCACAGCGCCTTGTAGGTCACCGTCCGCAGCGAGCACGAGGCCAGGTACAGCGGGGCGCCGCCGTCGCGGGCGTCCATTGCCGCCCGCCGGCCAGCGCGGAAGCAGCGCCGCTCCGCGGCCTCCTCGGCAGCCACGGCCGGGTCCGCCGAGGCTGTGCCGCCCCGCGGCTCCCGCGCCACGAAGACCGCCTGCTCGATCAGGGGCATGGTGCGGCGAGCCTGGTCGCCGAGCGCGTCGGGGCTCACCGGCACGGTGCGCCAGCGGAGCAGCTCCAGGCCCTCGGCCGCCAGCGCCCGCTCGACCGCGACGCGCGCGATCTTGGCCTGGACCTTGTCGGCCGGCAGGAACGCCATGGCGACACCGAGATGGCCGGGCGGGTCCTCTGGCTGGGCGAAGAACTCGCGGTGAAGCGGCAGCAGCAGGCCGGCGCCGTCGCCGGTGCGGGCGTCGGCCGCGACCGCGCCGCGATGGCGCAGGCATTCGAGGCCGTGCAGCGCGTGGTCCACCATGGCACGGCTCCAGCGGCCCTCCAGGTCGGCCACGAAGCCGATGCCGCACGCGTCGCGCTCGTCCCGGCGAGCGTCGTACAGCGGCTCACGCCAGAGAGATGGAGTGTCACGAGACGCAAGACGGTCGCCCATATGTCGCCTCCGATCGCAGAGACACTGCAGGCGGGACGCCGAAAGATCGGAGCTTGAGAGACGACGTTGTCTCGGACACGCGAAGAACGGCGCCCACGGGCGAGCGCCGTTGCTCTCAGGGCCAGGTTACGGAGACATGACGATCTCGTCAACAGACTGTCGACCAGTCGGCAATCCACCACTCTGGCGTGCTTGAGCTGGGCCTCAGCGGACGTAGTCTGGTGGCATGCACGACCTGACCGAACCCGCCCACCAGCCGGGGCTCGACGGGAAGGCGGAGGAGCACCTTCACCGTCTCATGGCCGCCTGGCAGCTCATTGCCGACCTGTCGTTCGCCGATCTGCTCCTGTTCGCCCCGGCCAGCGGCGAGAGCTTCCAGATCGTCGGCCAGATGCGCCCCTACACCGCCCGCACGCTCTACCCCGCTGACCTGGTCGGCGAGGTGGTCGAGGCGGGCTGGCACCCCTTCGTGGAGCGCGGGTGGCGGGAGGAGCGGCGCCTGCTCGCCCCGCAGCCGGTGTTCATCGACGCCGAGCCGGTGCGGGTCGAGGCCGTGCCCGTGCGCCGGCGCCGCAGGGTGATCGCGGTGCTGAGCGTCGAGGCGGCGGAGGTGCCCGCGCGGGCCACCGGCCGGCTCGAGGCCGCCTACCTGCAGGCCGCCGACGCCCTGCTGGAGATGGTGGCGAACGGGACCTTCCCCTTCAAGCCGGCCCACGACCTGACCGGCTCGCCGCGGGTCGGCGACGGCCTGATCGTGCTCGACGCCGGCGGCCGGGTGGAGTTCGCCAGCCCCAACGCGACCTCGGCCTTCCGGCGCATGGGGACCAACTCCCTGCCGCCGGGCCAGCCGCTGCCCAACCGGGTGGCGGCGCTGGTGGCGGAGGCGATGGCCGGCCGCCGCCCGATCGAGTCCGAGGTGGAGGAGGAGGGCGCGGTCACCGACGTGCGCATCGTCCCCCTGCTGCGCGGCCTGACCGAGCGGCGCGGCGCGCTGGTGCTGTGCCGCGACATGACCGAGCTGCGGCGGCGCGAGCGGGTCATCTCCCGGCGCGAGGCCACCATCCGCGAGGTCCACCACCGGGTGAAGAACAACCTGCAGACGGTCGCCTCGCTGCTGCGGCTGCAGGCGCGCCGCCTCACCGACCACCCCATGGCGGTGGAGGCCCTCGAGGAGTCGGTGCGCCGCATCGCCGCGATCGCCCTGGTGCACGAGACCCTGACCGAGGAGCCGACCGGCTCGGTCGACATGGGCGACGTGGCGCGAAGGGTGGTGCGCATGCTCGAGGGCTCGCTGGGCAGCGAGAACGTGCGGATCATGATCGACGCCGACTCGCTGCGGGTCGCCGCCAGCGTCGCCACGCCGCTGTCGGTGGTGCTGAACGAGCTGGTCCAGAACGCGATCGAGCACGGCATCGGCGACGGCGGCGGCACCGTGACGGTGCGGCTGCACGGTGAGCCGGACGGCGCCTTCGAGCTGGAGGTCGCCGATGACGGCGCGGGCCCGCCGGAGCTGCCGGACGCCGGGACGGGGACGGTCTCGCGCTCGGGCGGCCTCGGGCTGCAGCTCGTCCGCGCGCTGGTCGAGGAGGAGCTGCGCGGCCGCTTCACCCTGACCGGGGCCGGCGACCGCGGCAGCGTGGCGCGCGCGTCAATCCCGCCGGCAAAGCCCGAGCAGGCCGGCGCGTGAGCCGGGCCGCCAGGCCGGGCGTGGCCGTGCTGCTCGCCGTGCGCCTGGCTGACGAGCTCGCGCGCGGGATCGGGGCGGTGGACCCTCGCGTCGAGCTGCTGTTCGAGCCGGACCTGCTGCCGCCGCGCCGCTATCCCGGCGACCACCGCGGCGACCCTGCCTTCCGGCGCGACGAGGCGGGCGAGGCGCGCTGGCGCGAGCTGCTCGAGCGGGTGACGATCACCACCACCACCACCACCACCACCACCAGGACGAGCGCCTCGTCGACCTGTTCCGCGACAACCTTCGCCGCTACCTGGCCGGCGAGCCGCTCCGCAACGTCGTGCGCCACCGGCGGGATGATCATCGCCGCGGCCGCCTTCGCGCTGCTCGAGCTCGAGCCCGCGGACTTCTCCTACCCGCTGTTCGCCCTGCTGCTGCTGGTCAACGGCATCGGCTCCGGCCTGTTCACCGCGCCGAACACGGCCGGGATCATGAACAGCGTCCCAGCCGGCCAGCGCGGCGTCGCCTCCGGCATGCGCGCGACCTTCCAGAACCCCGGCTTCGTGCTGTCGATCGGGCTGTTCTTCTCGCTGATGATCGCCGGGCTCGCCAGCTCGCTGCCCACCACGCTGCTGCGCGGGCTCACCGCCAACGGCGTGCCGGCCGAGGTGGCCACCCGCGTCGCCAACCTGCCCCCGGTCGGCAGCCTGTTCGCCGCCTTCCTCGGCTACAACCCGGTGCAGACGTTGCTGGGCCCGCAGGTGCTCGATTCGCTGCCGCCGGGCAGGGCGGCCTTCCTCACCGGGCAGACGTATTTCCCGCGGCTCATCTCCGACCCGTTCGCGCACGGCCTGCGTATCGTGTTCACGGCGGCGGCGCTGCTGTGCCTGGTCGCCGCCGTGGCCTCCTGGCTGCGCGGCGGGCGGTACGTGCATCAGGAGGGGGCGGAGCCGACGATTCCGACCGAGGCGGAGGAGTCGATGTCGGCATGACCGGGCAGCCCTCGCTCCGGATCGGGGAGGCGGCCGCACGGGTGGGCGTCTCCTGCCGGACGCTGCGCTACTACGAGGAGCTGGGCCTGCTCGCCCCGTCGGAGCGCACGCCGGGCGGGGCGCGCCGCTACACCGATGACGACATCGCCCGGCTGGCGCACATCCGCGAGCTGCAGGAGCTGATGGGCTTCAACCTGGAGGAGATCCTCGAGGTGATCCGCGCCGAGGACCAGCTCGCCACGCTGCGGGCCGAGTGGCTCGCGGGCAGGCCGCCGCTCCGGTGCGCCGAGATCCTGGCCGAGGCGCTCGAGCTGAACGCCCGCCTGCGCGAGCGCGTCCAGCGCAAGCGGCACCGCCTCGAGCAGGTGCTCGACGGGCTGGAGGCCAAGCGCCGACGCTACCGGGAGCTGCAACGGGACCTGGAGGCACCGGTCCCCGAACGCCACACGCCGTAACGATCCCGTATCGTCGAGCTGCCACCGCTCGCGGGCGACCAGCTCAGACGGCCGAGGACAAGACGGTGAACATGCAGGCTCGCGGCAGGACGACGCTTGCCTGGCTCGCGTTCCTGGCCACCTTCGGCTGCCTCGCCGCTGGCCTCGCGGTCGCCCTGGCGCTGGTCCGGCCGCTGACGTTCAGCGTGCTCGCCGCAGGCGCGGCCGCCGCGCTGGTGTATCTGAGCTTCGCCATCCTCGGGCTGGTGCTGAGCCTGCGCCAGCCGGCCAACCCGATCGGCTGGCTGTTCGCGGCCTCCGGGCTGGTCTGGTCCCTGAACGTCACCGGGGAGACCTGGGTCGACCACCTGATCCGCGGCGGCCGCCCGCTGCCCCTGGCCGCTCAGGTCAACGCCGCCGTCGGGGAACCGTTGTGGGCGCCCGCAATCGCGCTCGGCGTCACCCTGCCGCTGCTGCTGCTGCTGCCAGACGGGCTTCTGCGCTCTCGCCGCTGGCGGGTGGCGGTCGCGGCGAGCGTGGCCGGTGCAACGCTGTCGATGGCCGGCGTCCTGGCGCCGGGACAGCTCACCTCAACGCCCATCGCCAACCCGTTCGGGCTGGACGGCACGGCCGGCGTGGTCGCGAGCGGGCTCGAGGGCGTTGGCGGGGTATTGCACGTGGGTGGGCAGCCTGGCAGCGGCGCTGGTCTCGCTGGCGCTGCGGTTCCGGGCCTCCCGCGGGGTGGAGCACCAGCAGTTGCGCTGGGTCGCCGCCGGCGCCACCGCCGCCGTGGTCGGGCTGATCGCCGTGGTCGGGCTGCTTGCGCTCGAGGAGTCGTATGGGTTCGCGCGGGGCGCCTGGCTGGTCGCCCTTGCCCTGGCGCTGCCGAGCGTGCCGGTCACGGTGACGGTGGCCGTGCTGCGCTACCGGCTGTGGGACCTTGACCGGCTGATCAGCCGCACGGTGACCTACGCGCTGGTCACCGGCCTGCTCGTGCTGCCCTACCTGGGTATCGTCCCGGTCGCCGGGCGGCCGGCCGCCGGCGCCGGCAGTCTGGCCGTGGCGGCAGCCACTCTGGCCGTGGCGGCGTTGTTCTTCCCGTTGCGTCGCCGGGTGCAGGACGTGGTCGACCGGCGCTTCAATCGCCGGCGGTACGACGCCGCCCGCACCGTGGAGGCGTTCGCCGCCCGCCTCAGGGAGCAGATCGACCTCGACGCGCTCAGCGCCGAGCTGCTGGCGGTGGTCGACCACACGATGCAGCCGACCAGGGCGTCGCTGTGGCTGCGCCCGCCGGTCGACCCGCACCCCCGCGCTCAGTCCCCTCGATGAGGCCTCCCCGCCACGCTGCGGCGGCGGACGAGCCTCAGGTGTCCTGCTGCTGGTCGGTGAGGGGAGCGGACGGCTGGATGTGGTGACCGCCCTCGCAACCGCCGGCGAAGTGCGTCGGGATGCCGCTGGTGGCCTGGCCGGTGGGGGCCGCCGCCTTCGGGGCGCTAGACGCCACGCCGGGCACGGCCAGCGGCAGGATGGCGCCGGCCGCCAGGCACAGCAGGAACGATCGGATACGGCGGGACACTGGGCCTCCTCGTCTCGGGACGTCGGAGCGGGCACAGATGACCTCTTTAGAACCTTACTCCCTCCGCCCCGGTTCCCGTCAGTGGACGACCAGCAGGGGCCGCCATTCGCGGTGCAGCAGGCGGGTGGCGACCGAGCCGCGCAGCAGGCAGCGCAGCAGCCCGCCCCCGCGGGTGCCGACCACGATCAGATCGGCGTCAACGTCGGTGGCGACCTCGTCGAGCCGGCACACCGGGTCACCGCTGCCGATCCACAGCTGCCAGGTCAGGCCGAGCGGGTCCAGCAGGCGCGCCACCTCCATGCCGACCTCGAGCTCGAGGTCCTCGCGCCACTGCTCCAGCAGCCCACCCCAGCCGGTCATGAACATCCCCACCGCCGGCGCGCGAGGTCGCACGTGCACCACGGTCACGCGGGAGCCGCTGACCTGGGCGATCCGCGCCGCCATGCGGACGGCGTTCAGGCTCGGCGGCGAGCCGTCCACGCCGACCACGATGTGGCGCAGGCCACCGCCACCCCCGCTCAGGGACGCGACCAGGGGATCGGTCGGAACGGTCCGGGGTGGCGAGCGCCGCGCCATCGTGCCCGGCCTCCCTTCAAGCAGACGACTGACCGGCGGCCCCGGCGGCGCACCGTGCAAGCCCAATCCTGGCTCCTTACGACGAATGACGCAAGAACCTCGGAGAACTGCGCCCGCCGGGGCGGGCGCAGGTCTCCAGAAAATGTCGGTACCGTGGGCATAGCCGCGAACCACGAGCGTACCCGGCACACACGAGCGAGGCGAGCACATCAAGGGAACCGTTTTGGCACCGAGCGATATGAAGTGGGGGGTCCCGTCTTCGGGCGGGACCTCTTCCTATTGCGCAGTCGGCCAAACTTGCTTTGATATGCACGCAATGCGGGTTATTGCACTGTTGCGTTGCCAGCAGGATCGTCAGCTCTCGATCCTCATTCGGCCTGGAGGGGATCAGCGCGACGGCTTCAATGTGCGCGTCAATATCGTGCGTGTCATTCATCACTCTCGCGCAGTCCCTTCTCAGTCGCCCATTTACCGAGGCAGCGCCACGAGCAGAAGTATCCTACGAAGTCCCCGTCCGCATCCCGGTACTCGTCTTCAAAAACGAGGAGCCGGGCTTCACTGTTGGCGATTGTGCGTTGACATGCGTGGCATTGCTCTGGCTCCTGCTCTCGGTCTTCGTCGTACAGTCGCGTCAATATTTCTCTAGCCGCTCGGATTACTGCTGTGCCTTCCTCGCTTCGAGGAGGTCTGGCAAGGTTTTCCCGTTCTCGTATTTGGTCTGCGGCTTGCAAAGCTTTCCTATCTTCCTCGCTTAGACGCGCGAGGTAGTCCTCGTCATCCATACAGATCTCCTAATGTCGGCAACCAATTTGGTTAGCTTCCGTAACGTCTTCGCGCGCAGGCGCCCGTAGCTCGCGCACTTCGGAGTCATTCAGCTCGCCTCTCGGCATCTTGGACTCTAGGTCGGCATGGGCACCACCACCACCACCACCACCACCACCACCACCACCGCGACGGACGACATGATCGAGGTCGCGGCCGGAGCCATGCGCGGCGCCAGCCTCGGCCTCGGCCAGCCGTCGCAGAACCGACCGATCGCGGCGACCGGGTCCTGCACGCTGGCGAAGTCGCCACGTCGCAGCGCCTGGCGTTCGATGATTGCGAAGAACACCTCGACCAAAGAACTCGCCGTGTCGGTGCCGGGAGTGGCAGGCGTCGGTGACCCGGCCGGTGGCGACCTCCAGCGCGGCGAACAGGGTGGTGGTCCCGTGCCGGAGGTAGTCATGGGTGCCCCGCTCGGGCCGGCCAAGGCGCCAGCGCTCCTCCCGGATCGGTCGCACACAGGCGGCCCGCCCACTTGATCAAGCTGCGACTTGTGTCCCAACCGTCTGCTCCGGTTGGATAGACAAACCAACCAGCTCGGCCCAGGCTGCCACCTCGGATCCTGTATGAACGACCCTGGCATTGACTGGAACACCGTCGGTGCGCTCGCCGGTGTCGCCGCCGTCCTGATCGCCCTGACCCAGGTCGGGCAGCCAATCCTTGCCCGCCGCCGCGCCCAGCGGCACCCGGCCGCCAGCACCACCGCCGGTCGAGTGGCCCTCGCCCAGGTCGCCGACCAGCTCGCCATCGCCCTGCGCAGCCAATGGGAAGCCGAAGCCGCCCACCAGCGGCTCCACGACCCCCACCCCCTCCCCGTCGCCTGGCAGCCCGCCGACCCCAGCCTGGTCGAGCCCTGGCACGAGCTGGTCACCACCGCCCAACGCTGGCCCGGCGGCCCACCCACCAACCCCGCCACCTGGGCGACCGGCCCTGCCGAGCTCGCCGGCGCCGACACCGACCTCACCGACGTGCTCGCCCGGGTGCCAACCCGCCGGCTGGTCGTGCTCGGCGAACCCGGCGCGGGCAAGACCACGCTGCTGGTCCGGCTGCTGCTGGACCTGCTCGCCCGCCGCACCCCGGGCAGCCCGGTCCCGGTGCTGGTGCCCCTGGCCGCCTGGAACCCGGTCGACGATGACCTGGCCACCTGGCTGGCCCGCCGCCTGACGTTGGACCATCCAGGGCTGGCCGCGCCGGCGCCGCCTGAGGCTGGGGCGACCAGTCGAGCACGGGCGCTGCTGGACCACCGGCTGCTGCTGCCCATCCTCGACGGCCTGGACGAGCTTCCCGACCAGCTGGTCGGCCGAGCGATCACCAGGCTCAACAGCGCGCTGCCACCAGGGCAGGCGCTGGTGCTGGCCAGCCGCACCGCCGCCTACCGTCACGCCACCACCGACCCCGCCCCGCAGGCCGCGCCGCAGCATCAGGCGCGCGGCTCGGTGCCGGTGCGGCTGTGGGACGCCGCCGGGATCACCCTGCGACCGCTTGCCCCGGTCGACGTGCGCGGCTACCTGCGCCGCGACGCCGCCACCCCGGCCATGGCCCACCGCTGGAACCCGGTCCTGGCCGCGCTCGACACCCCCACGCCCGTCGGGCAGGCGCTGGCCACCCCGCTGCTGGTCACCTTGGCCCGCACGATCTACAACCCCCGCCCCGGCGAACAGCCCGCCACCCTGCCCGACCCCGCCGAGCTGTGCGACCAGACCCGGTTCCCCACCCCCGCCGCCATCCAGGCCCACTTGTTCGACGCGTTCATCCCGGCCGCCTACCGGCCCCACCCCGACCCCCACCGCCAAGGACCCTGGACCGCCGAGCAGGCCAGCCGGTGGCTCGGGTTCCTCGCCCGCCGCCTGCACCACGACCGCGACGACACCACCGATCTGGCCTGGTGGCAGCTCCACCACGCCATCCCATCCCTTGTGCCCCCGGTCGTGGCCGGGCTCGTGGGCGGGCTCGTAGCCGGGCTCATCGTCGGGCTCGCTGTCGGGCTCGTGGACGGGCGGCTCGCGGAGGGGCTCTCGGCCGGGCTGCTGGCCGGGCTCGCGGGGGTGCTCTGGTTCGGGCTCGCGGCCGGGTTCGCGGCCAGGCGCGTACCGAAGGCACCAGCAAGGGGGCTGCACTGGTCGAAGCTGCGCGCTCGCGACTTGGTGGGGGTGCTCGCGGTCGGGCTCGTGTGTGGGCTCACGGCCGACGCCGCGGTGGTGGCCGGGCCGGTGGCCGGGCTGGTGGTCGGGCTGGCGACCGCGCTCTTCCGCGGGCTCGCGGGCTCGCCGGCAGATCTGACGATCGCAGCCGACCCAAGGATCGTGCTCGCACGCGATCGGCGCGCGTTCATAATGGTCGGGCTGGTGGTCGGGCTCATCGTTGGACTCCTTTTCGGTCTCGGGGGTGGACTCCTGGTCCCGCTCGTGGCCGGGCTCGTGGTCGCGTTCACAGGCGGGCTCGGAGCCGGGCTCTGGGAGGCTGCGTGGGGTTGGTTTGGCATCGCGCGATGTTGGCTTGCAGCGCGACGTCGCCTGCCATGGCGGCTGATGAGCTTCCTTGCCGACGCCCACCAGCGCGGCGTGTTGCGGCAGGCCGGCGCGGTCTACCAGTTTCGCCACGTCGAACTCCAACGCCGCCTCGCGACCCGACCGCGCTGATCACTCCATGGATGACTGACGGCCTGCCTCGATCCCCCTTCGACCGGCTACGCGCCGATCCGAGGCATTGACATGCGCCAGGCTATGCTCCCCAGCGGGTTCCCATTGTGTGCCCCTTCCCCATCCACTCAGGATGGTATCGAGGCAGCTTGGCCTACGGGGGGGCGCCGGCGCCCCCCCGCATCGCCGGGCTGGTTCCGGGCACGTGGCGGGCGGCGAAGTCGAGGACGACCTCCGTCTGGCGGATGCGCTCCTCGGTCACCAGCGCGCCGTGGCCGGCGTCGAAACGGTCCAGCTCGAATGGCTTGCCCAGCTCCCGCAGGCGGTCGGCGTAGTTGAGCACCTGCCGCAGCGGGCAGCGCGTGTCGTTGTCCCCCACCATCAGCAGCAGCGGCGTGCGCACCCGCTCGACGTGGGTGATCGGCGAGCGCGCCCGGTACAGCTCGGTCTTTTCCTCCGGGCTGCCGCCGAACAGGCTGCGGTCGAACGCCTGCAGACCCTCGGACTCGTCGGCGTAGGCGGCGACGTAGTCCGCGACCGGGACGATCGCCGCCGCCGCGCGCCAGCCCTCCGGCGCCGTGCCGATCGCCTGCAGGGTCACATAGCCTCCCCAGGAGGAGCCGGCGATGATGACCCGGTCGGGGTCGGCGAGCGCGCGGGCGATCAGGTCGTTGCGGCCGGCGGTGACGTCCTCGACCTCTGGGCGGCCGGGATCGCCCTCGAGCGCGTCCTGCCACTCCTTGCCGTAGCCGGTGGAGCCGCGGTAGTTGACCAGCGCGACCGCCCAGCCGTGGTCGACCAGCGCCTGGACCTGCGGGCTCCAGCTATCGGCGTCGTGGGAGGTCGGGCCGCCGTGGACCAGCATCACGGTCGGGTGCGGGCCGGGCCCGGGCGGGGCGACCACGAAGCCGTGCACGCGCTCGCCGCGCGGGTTGGGGAAGAACCAGCTCTGGTAGGGCCGGCCGGCGGGCGCCGGCTCGCCCGGCGGGCGCAGCACCGGGTCGTCGCGGCCGGCGGCGCGGACCTGCGGCGCGGCCACGCCAGAGGACCAGCGGTACCAGACCTCGCCGTCGGGCCGCACCCGGGCTCCGCCGATCGACCCCGCGGGGTGGTCGAGCCGGCCGACCCGCCCGCTCGCCAGGTCGAGCCGGTGCAGCTCGTCGCGGCCGAGATAGGTGTGGACCAGCAACAGGGCGGAGGCGTCCGGCCACCAGCCGGCGACCTCGACCTCGCCGGGGAGGTCGACATCCAGGTCGGTGCGCTCCCCGCTCAGCGGGTCCCAGACGGCCGGCCGGCTGCGGCCGGTGCGCTCGTGCAGCAGGGCGATGCGCTGGTCGCCGGGGACCGGCGAGAAGCGCACCGCGAGCAGGCCGTAGCCCTGGCCGTCCCAGAGATCGGCCAGCGCCGCGCCGCGCTCGAGGTCGAAGGCGCGCAGCGCGGGGTGCAGGTTGTCGCCATGCTCGGCGTGTTGCACCACCAGCACGCGCCCGTCGCGGCTCATGTCGGCCACGTCGACGCTCTGCTCGTGGCGGTACAGCTCCGTGCAGTGCTCGCCGGCCCGGCCCACCCGGACGGAGAAGCCGACCCTGGTGGCAAGGCCGACGGCGACCCGCCCATCCGGTCCCAGCGCCAGCCCCGCGCTCCACGCGGGCTCGACACCGGGCTCCAGCGGGAGGTCGTCGCCGCCGAGGAAGGGCTGCAGCCGCCACTGGCCGATCTCGTCGCCCTTGGAGTCGTCGAACCAGACGATCCACTCGCCGTCCGGCGTGACGCCGCCGGCCACGACGCCGGTCGGGTGCTCTGTCACCTGCCGGTGCTCGTCGCGGGCGTGGTCCCAGGCGTGCACCTGCCAGGAGCCGGACAGGTTGCTTGCGTAGACGAGCCGGTCGGGCTTGTCCTCGGCCCACCTTGGCAGGGTCAGTGACGGCGCGCGGTAGCGCAGCTTCCAGCGTGGCTCAGTGGTAGTCATAGGAAGATCGTACCGATGAGCGGTGATACTTCGTCGACGGGCAACAGCGACCGTGGAAAGGGGCTGACCGATGCCGCAGCGACCGCTGCCCCTGCTCCACATGATCGGCAACGCCCACATCGACCCGGTGTGGCTGTGGCAATGGCCAGAGGGCTACCAGGAGGTGCGCGCGACCTTCCGCTCGGCGATCGAGCTGATGGAGGAGTACCCGGAGCTGCATTTCACCTGCGACTCCGTCGCGCACTACGCCTGGGTGGAGGAGAGCGACCCCGAGCTGTTCGAGGCGATCCGCGAGCGCGTCGCCGAGGGCCGCTGGGAGGTGGTCGGCGGCTGGTGGGTGGAGCCCGACTGCAACCTGCCCTCCGGTGAGTCCTTCGCCCGCCAGGCGCTGTACGCCCAGCGCTGGCTCGCGGAGCGCTTCGGCCGCATCGCCACGGTGGGCTGCAACGTGGACCCGTTCGGCCACAACGCCATGCTGCCGCAGCTCCTGCGCAAGGCCGGCATGGACAGCTACCTGTTCATGCGGCCGGGGCCGCACGAGCTGCCCCTGCCCGCCCCGTCGTTCTGGTGGCAGTCGCCCGACGGGTCGCGCGTGCTCGCCTACCGCATCCCGCACCACTACGCCAGCTCCGGGCTCACGCTGGACGGCCACGTCGCCGCGACGGTGGCGCAGCTCCCACCGGGCTGGCGGGAGCTTGCCTGCTTCTACGGCGTCGGCAACCACGGCGGCGGTCCAACGCGGGCCAACCTCGACAGCATCCGCCTCCTCGGAGCCGCCGGCGAGCCGACGCGCCTGGTGTGCGGCACCGCGCGGCGCTTCCTCGACCGGCTCCTGGCGTCCGGCGACGACCTGCCGGTGGTCGCCGGCGAGCTGCAGCACCACGCCGTGGGCTGCTACGCGGCCCACTCCGGGATCAAGCGATGGAACCGCCGCGCGGAGCGCCTGCTGCTGGCGGCGGAGCGCTGGGCGGCGGTCGCCAGGCTGGCCGCGGAGGTGCCCTACCCGCGCGAGGAGCTGGGCCGCGCCTGGCGGCAGGTGCTCTTCAACCAGTTCCACGACGTGCTGGCCGGCACCGCCATCGAACCGGCCTACGAGGACGCCCGCGACCAGCTCGGCGAGGCGTCGTCCATCGCCGGCCGCGTCGCCAACCGCGCCATGCAGGCGCTCAGCCGGCGCATCGGCATCGACCCCGAGCCTGGGATGTCGCCGCTGGTGGTCTTCAACCCGCACCCGTGGCCGGTCCGCGCCGATGTGGAGCTGGAGGTGGGCGCCTTCGAGGCGGGCGCTCTCGGCGAGGCGGCGCGCCTGGCCGACGAGGCGGGCCGGCCCGTGCCGGTGCAGCGCACCCGCTCGCTGGCCACGGTGCCCGGCTGGCGCCGGCGAGTCGTGTTCCCGGCGGAGCTGCCGCCGCTCGGCTACCGCACCTATCGCCTGTACCCGGACGCTGCCGCGCCTCGCGGCGCCGCCGGTGGGGACGGCCAGCACGGGGACGGGGATGGAGCCGTGCTCGACAGCGGCCGCCTGCGCGCCGTCGTCGACCGCCGCACCGGCTGGCTTTCCAGCCTGGTCGACAAGGTCACCGGCGCCGACCTGGCAGCCGGCGCGGCCCAGGCGGCGGAGCCGCACGCGGTGGTGCTCACGGACCGCACCGACACCTGGAGTCACGGCGCCCTCGCCTACGGCGAGCTGGCCGGCGCCTTCGGCTGCGAGTCCGTCAGGCTGCTCGAGCACGGCCCTGTGCGGTCGGTCGTGCGCGTGACCAGCCGCTACGGCGTGTCGACCCTGATCGAGGACCTGGTGCTCGGCCGCGACGGCGGGGCGCTGGAAGTCCGCGTCACCCTCGACTGGCACGAGCGGCTCGCCGTGCTCAAGCTGCGCGTCCCCACCGCCCTCGCGGAGGTGACCGCTACCTACGAGATCCCTTATGGCTACCAGGAGCGGCCCGCCGGCGGTGGTGAGGAGCCGGCGCAGGCGTGGGTGGACGCGAGCGGTGTCCTGCCGGACGGGCGGCGGGCCGGGCTGGCCCTGCTCAACGACGGCAAGCACGCCTTCGACGTGCAGGCGGGCCGCATCGGCATGACCGCGGCGCGCAGCCCCGTGTACGCCTGGCACGAGCCCCGCGAGCTCGACCCCGACGACGAGTACAGCTACCTCGACCAGGGCATGCAGCGCTTCGTCTACCGACTGCTGCCGCACGCGGGCGACTGGCGTGCCGCCGGCGTGCCGCGTGCCGCCGCGGAGCTGAACCAGCCGCCGCTCGCCCTGCTCGAGTCGTCCCACCCGGGGCCGCTGCCGCAACGGTCCTCGTTCGCGGCGGTGACGGCAGGCTCCGTGCTGGTCTCGGTCCTGAAGCTGACCGAGGACCCGGGCGACGACCTGGTGGTGCGCGCCTACGAGAGCGCCGGCCGCCCGGCCGGCGCGGAGATCGACCTGCCGCTGGCCGGCCGCCGCATCACCGCGGCCTTCGGCCCCTGCGAGATCAAGACCTTCCGCGTGCCACGCGACCCCGGACGCCCGGTGACCGAGACCGACCTGCTCGAGCAGCCGGGACGCGCCGGATGAGGGACTGTGGTGCCAGGCCACCGCGGCGCTCATCGCCGGCAGCCATCTTCGCCGTGGCAGCCGCGACGAATCCACCGACGCCCTGCTGCGGCTCGCCGGCACGCTAGTCTGACGGCAGCGAGTCGGCGAGGGCGCTCAGCCCCCGCGACAGTTCCCGCGCGCGGTCGGGCAAGATGGCGCCCTCCCGCAGCCGCTCCTCGAGCTTGCGCCGCAACTGCTCGATGCGACGGTCGAGGCCGTCGAGCCGCCCGTCGGCGAGCCGCTCCTGAATCTGGTCGATCAGGTTCCCCAGGTCGTTGCCCACATCGGGGCGGATCTCACCCGCGGCAACGCCGTCGTCCAGGTCGCGCCGAACCCGCTCGAGCGCTTCCAGCGGCTCCGAGGGGGACGCCTCGGTCGTCGAGGACGGGTTGGTCGACGTCGAGCTGGCCGCCGCCGGGGTCGCGGTGCTCGAGGCACCCGCCCCAGTCGTGGGCGAGCGCGCCGGCGGGCGCAGCAGCAGCGCGGCGGCGAGGGCCACGATCAGGCCCGCGGCGCCGAGCGCGCCGGCCAGGGCCCACCCGCTCCGGTCGGGGCGAGCCGGGCGCGTCCGGCCGCGCCGGGCCGGGCCGCCCACGTCCAGCGGGGGCAGCAGCGCGGTGTCGGACGCGCTCGCCGGCAGCGGCACGGCGTGCGGCGCGCCGGAGCCGAGCGCCGCGCGCAGCCGCTTGGCCACCTCAGCGCTGGACGGCCGCTCGGCCGGCCGGAGGGCGAGGCAGCGCTGGCCCAGCGCGGTGATCTCCCGCGGCAGGCCGGGCAGCATCTCGAGCGGCCGGCGCGCCGCCACGCCGTCACCGCCCGCGGGTGGCTCGCCCGTCAGCGCCTCGAACAGCACGACGCCCAGCCCGTAGACGTCCGCCGCCGGCGTCACCAGCTCGCCAGCCAGCAGCTCTGGGGCCACGTAGGCCGCCGTCCCGAGCACCCCGCCCGACGGGGTCAGCGCCTCCTCGCCCGTCAGGGCGGCGATCCCGAAGTCGAGCACCTTCGCCCCCGCCCCGGTGAGCACGACGTTGCCCGGCTTGACGTCACGGTGCACGACGCCGCGACGGTGCGCGGCGGCGAGCGCCTCCGCGATTTGCGCGCACGCCGCCACTGCCTGCGGCCAGGGCAGCGGACCGCGCCGCAACCTGGCCGCCAGGCTCTCCCCGTCCAGGAGCTCCATCACGATGAACGCGACACGCTGCCCGTCGGGCAGGTCCCACTCCCCGTAGTCGAACACGCCGGTGATGTGGGGATGGGAGAGCTGCGCGGCGGACCGCGCCTCCACCCGGAAGCGCTCGAGGAAGTCGTGGTCGGCCATAAGGCCGGACGCCAGCACTTTGACCGCGACCAGGCGGCCGAGCACCTGGTCGAGCGCCCGCCACACCGACGCCATCCCGCCCTGGCCGAGCCGGTCGACCAGCCGGTACCGGTAGCCCAGGTGCATCCCTGACCCGAGCGCGTCCACGCCGCCACGGTCCCCAGGCTGGGACCAGTCTCCGTCCGGGCCCTGGTTGCTCACGTGCCCGACAATCCCTCCTCGCGGGCGCGGCCGGCCCACGTCTGCACATTGTCCCTGACAGAGGTGAACGCGGTCGTTTCCGCTACCCGATCGAGGGTTTAGCGACCTTTCTCAGAAAGGTCTGGAGAGTGTGAGGACACGAACTTCAGCACCCACAAGAGGTAGGCTGCTCCACGCGACCGACGCAGGGTGAATGGAGGGACGACGTGACAGACCAGGAGCCCGGATTTCCGGGGATCGACGCCAGCACTCCGCACCCGGCACGGATCTACGACTATTTCCTCGGGGGCAAAGACAACTTCCCCGCCGACCGCGAGGCGGCGGAAATGCTCCTCGCCGTGGCGCCAGAGGCGCGCGACCTGGCGCGGCAGAACCGGGCGTTCCTGGGGCGGGTGGTCCGCTTCCTGGCCGTGGAGGCCGGTATCCGGCAGTTCATCGACATCGGCACCGGCATCCCCACCCAGGGCAACGTCCACGAGATCGCCCACGCCACCGCACCGGCCGCCCGCGTGGTCTACGTCGACAACGACCCCATCGTTCTGGTGCACAGCCGCGCCCTGCTGGCCGGCGTCAACACCACCATCATCGAGGGCGACCTGCGCCAGCCCGACGCGATATTGAACGACCCGAAGCTGCGGCGCGTCATCGACTTCGACCAGCCGGTGGCGGTCCTGCTGGTGGCCATTCTCCATTTCATCGCCGACGCCGAGGACCCGGCCGGGATCGTGGCCCGGCTCCGCGACGGCATGGCCCCCGGCAGCTACCTGGCCATCTCCCACGGGACCGCGGACTTCCATCCGGAGGCGACGCCGACGGCCGCGCGGGCCTACGACCGCACCACGGCCCAGCTCTCACCGCGCAGCCACGCCGAGGTCGAGCGGTTCTTCGACGGGTTCGAGCTGCTGGAGCCTGGCCTGGTGCCGATCTCGCTGTGGCGACCCGACGGCGACATCCCGGAGGGCAAAGGGGTGTACGGCGGCATCGGCCGCAAGCCCTGAGCCGGCGGTGACGCGGGCCGAGCAGCGGACCGTGATCCGGAGGGGCCACCCCAAGAACGCTGGTGAAGCTGGTCCGGCGCTCTGGGGGATGAGGCGGCCCCTCCGGTCGCCCCCCGGTCCTAGGAACCCGTCTCCTCTGCGAGGACGGTGGCCTCGATCAGGAAGTTGATCGTGTAGGCGCCCTTGACCCAGCCAGTGCCGGGGGCGATGTCGTGGACAGGGATGCGGCTCTGGAAGGTGTGCACGCCGCACCCCCAACCGTTGAGCCCGAGCCAGCGCTCGCAGACCACGCCACCCGACTCGCCGCCGGTGCCCGCGCCGGCGACCGTCACGGTGAGCGGCTCGTTGGGCTCCAGCACCAGCTCGAAGCGCTCATCGACGTCGAAGGTCTTGCCGTCCTCGACCTCGATCGCGCCGACCTCTGGCCACTGGCCGGAGCGGTCGCCAACGGCGAGGCCGAGGGAGAGCCGGCCGGCGAGGGCGTCGGCGTCCTCGACGGTGACGTGGGTGAACGTCACCACCACCCGGCTGCGCTGCGGCGGAGGGACGGCCGTCACCCCGACCCGGCTGCTCGTGCCCGGCTCGGCGGGCGTCAGCGCGATCAGCGAGCCCTGCTCGGAGCGGTAGGCGGCGGTGAGCTCGTAGCCGCCCGGGACCGTGCCGAACCGCACCACGGCCTTGAACAGCGCCCGCTCCGTCCCGGGCTCGAGCGGCGTCGCGTCGCCGTCGCCGCCGAGCAGCCCGTCGAGCCGCTCGTCGCCGGGGCCGCGCACCGCCATGAACAGCTCGGCGAGCCGCGCGGGGTGGTCGCCGTAATTCCTGACCGAATACTGCGCCACGAAATGGCGTCCGAGCGTCGGGGTCCACGAGTTCACCCAGATCCCGCGGGAGACGGCGAGGTCAACGTAGGGCGGCCGCTCAGGCAGGTAGTCCTGGACGAAGCAGCCCCTCCAGGGCTCGTCCGACGCGCTCGATTCCAGGTACGGGTGGCTCGGCTCGGCGGAGAGCAGCACCTCCTGGTCGGGCCGGTCCGGGTCGTAGACCGTGATCCGCATCGCGCCGGTGGCGTCGTCGACCTCGTAGCCGTAGGCGACGACCTGGTGGTTGCTGGCGAGGTCCTCCAGCGTGGTGGCGGCCACCAGTCCCAGCACCACGGGCCGTCCAGCGTCCAGGCGACGCCGCAGCCGCGGCAGCGCCTCGTCCCTGGTCCTGGCCAGCACGCCGGGGTCCGCCCAGGTGGGCTGGTCGGCGGCGAGCGTCAGGGTCACGAACTGGCACGCGCTGCCGGTGGCGAAGCTGTCGAAGAGTCGCTTGTAGAGGTAGTCGGCCAGGCGGGTGCCGTCCTCCGGCACGCCCGCGCCATGGAAGTCCTCCGGCCGGTGGGTCGGGACCGGCAGGCCCGTATACCAGTAGTCGAGCGCGGCGAACGCCATGCCACCGCCGCGACCCCTGGTCGCCACGTCGCCGAAACCCGGCACGATGACGACCTTGCTCTCGAAATCGTTGGCGAAATGAAACCCGTGCTTTGACGGGACGAACCCGGTTGCCGGCACCAGCCCCCCCTTACGAGCGACGCCTCCAGGTCCCAGCAGTCATCAAGAGCGCTGCCAGGGCCAGGCGCTGATCGTCGTCGGCGCTGGAAGATCTGCGCAATAGCACGAACGCACCGGCCCGAAAGCATGTGGTCAAAGGGGCTCCAGGCCCGTCCCCCAACAGGACCTCACAATTCGCTGTACCGTCGCGCTCCGGACGGCCGACAGGCGCTTGGCCGCCGTGGAACCAGCGCCGGCTCTCTTGCCTTGGCATCGCCGGTCCTGGCCAACTTTGGCTCGAAACGGCCAAGTGCCTCGCATCGCCCGACCGTTATAGATGAGGCGGATGGTAGATCCGTTGCGCTCAAAAATTTCCAATCGGAACGATCGGTTATGCTTCGCGGCGCACAACAGGTGGATGTCCGGATATTCCGTTGGAAGGAGGACATCGCATGTCCGGTGACGGTCAGCGCGGTGGGAAGACCGACCAGATGCGCCAGCTCGCTGGCAGGTTTCGCACCGACTCTGGACAGATCCAGGGCCTCATCAAAAGCCTCGACAGTGACACGTCCAACAGCCAGCCGATCTGGCAGGGCCCCGCGGCCGACCGGTTCCGCGGCGACTGGACCTCGTTCAAGCCGACCATGGACAGGCTCGTCCACGCCCTCGACGAGGCGGCCCAGGCGATCGACAAGAACGCTCAGGCAATCGACGCCGCCACGAGCTGACCCCCACCGCTCCCGAGGCCCCGGCACCGTCCGCCGGGGCCTCTTCGCGGCGGCTCAGCGGTCTGGGAGCGCGACCTGCACCGGCATCACGGCGCCGCTGCGCACCAGCAGGCCCCGACCGACCGGCCCCGCGGCCATGTTGCGCGGCAGGCGGACCCCGAGCAGGTCGCCGTCGCTGGGGGACTGGGGCGACAGCAGCAGGCCGCTGCGCGAGCGCCGGATGTCGACCACGAACCCGCGGTACTGCGAATTCAGGTCGTCCGTCGTGCCGGCGGCGACCACGGCCTGGTCAGCGTCGCGCGCCGCGCGCACGAGCTCCGCGAGCCGCTCGCCCATGGGGGTGTCCAGCAGCAGCTCGGCGTCGTCCACCAGCACCACGTGCCGCTCCACGCCCTCGAGCAGCTCCACCAGCCGGTCGGCCTCGCCGTCCCGCACGCCGAGCACGCCGGCGACCCCCGGCAGCGCCGCCAGCTCGCGCAAGGGCGAGCGCCGCGGCGTGACCAGCGCCACCGGGACCTGCCGTCGCAGCAGCCAGCGCGCCATCGTCTCGAGCGCGGTCGACCTGCCCGACCGCGGCGGCCCGGCGATCACGAAGCCGGGGCTGGTCTGGAGCAGGTCCGCGCCGGCGGGACCGAGCGCGTCTCCGCCCGCCCCGATCAGCGCCCACAGCGGCGGCGGGGCCAGCTCCGGGTCGAGCCGCAGGGCCTCCGCCGCGGTGACGCGCGGTGGCAGCGCGTCGACCCGCAGCGGGCGGCGCGAGCGGGGCACGGCGCGGTGCGCCTGGCTGGCCTCCCTGGCGATCGCCTGCAGCGCGGCCACCTGCGCAGGGCCCGAAGGGTCAGGGTCCAGCAGCGCCACCTGGGCCTCGAGCAACCCGTTCGAGGTGGGCACCAGGCCCCGGCCCGGCGGCATGGCGCTCGGCACCTCCCTGGCGGGCACGCCGGCCCGCCCCCAGTCGTCGGGGTCGGCGAAGCGCAGCAGCAGGCGCTCCTCGAACACGGTGGACACCTGGCCGACGAAGCCGCTGGCGTCGCTGGTCACCACCGCGTGCAGGCCCACCGACGGCCCCTCGCGCAGCAGCCGCAGCGCGCTGTCGATGAGCCGGCCCAGGTCGTAGCTCTCGAACGCGGCCCGGAAGCCCTCCCAGCGGTCCAGCAGCAGCACCATCCACGGCAGGCGCTCCTCCGCGACCGCGGCGGCGCGCTGTTCCACAAGGCTCGAGGCGCCCCGCTCGGCGAGGAGCTGCTGGCGGCGCGACACCTCCTCGAGCAGGCGGCCGAGCAGCCGGCCGACGCGGTCGGGCTGGTCGCGGCTGACGATCGCGCCGCAGTGCGGCAGGCCCACCAGCGGGAGCAGCGCTCCCGAGCCGCAGTCGATCCCGTACAGGTGCACGTCGGCGGGCGAGGTGCGGGCGCCGACGACCCCGGCGATGGTGCGCAGCGCGGTGGAGCGGCCGGTGCGGGCCGAGCCGGCGACCAGCAGATGCCCGCCGCCGGCCAGGTCGCGCGGGAGGGAGGCGCGGCGCTGCTCGGCGGGGACGTCGATCAGGCCGACCGGCAGCGGCGGCACCTCGCCCGCCATACCGGCGGCGTCCGGCGCCGGCAGCTCCGCGGTCGTCACCACGTCGGCGAGCGGGGGCAGCCAGGGGCTGCGCTGGGCGGCGACGTGGAGCTGGCGGGCGGCCCCGCACACCGCCTCGACCAGCACGGACAGGTCGGTGCTGGCATCCTGGTCGTCGCCGGCGGCCGCGGCCGCGGCCGGCCGCGGCCGGCCCAGCTCGCTCCACCCGACCCTGGCGACCAGCGGCTCGCCCGCCACGGCCCCGGCCCCCGGGCGGCGCCCGCCCACCCGTGCCGCCTGCACGGCGGTGAGCGAGGAGGCGCCAGAGCGCACGTAGCAGCGGCCAGGGGTGGACCTGCCGATGGCGGCGGCGTCGGGGGCGTCGATCACGTCGCTCGACTCGGACGCGTCGGTGACCCGCAGCGCGATGCGCAGGTTGGTGTTGGCGCGGATGTCGGCGCTCACCACGCCGGCGGGCCGCTGCGTCGCCAGCAGCAGGTGGACGCCGAGGGAGCGGCCGCGCTGCGCGATGCCGACAAGGCCGTGGACGAACTCCGGCAGCTCGGCGACCAGGGAGGCGAACTCGTCGATGACCAGCACCAGGCGTGGCAGCGGCGCAAGGCCCGGCCGCCGGCGACGCTCATCCCAGTAGTCCTCGATGTCCTTGGCGCCCGCGTGCAGCAGGATCTCCTCACGCCGCTTCAGCTCGGCCGAGAGCGAGGCGAGCGCGCGCCGCGTCAAGTGGCCGTCGAGGTCGGTGACCATGCCCACCGTATGGGGCAGGCGCGCGCAGTCCTTGAAAGCGCTGCCGCCCTTGTAGTCGATGAGCACGAACGTCATGGCATCGGGCCGGTTGGCCACGGCCAGCGACGCGATCAGGGTCTGCAGCAGCTCCGACTTGCCCGCACCGGTGGTACCGGCGACCAGCGCGTGCGGGCCGTCGCGGCGGATGTCCAGCTCGAACGGGCCGTCGGCGGCGTAGCCGAGCGGTGCGAGCGTCGTGCGCCCCTGCCGCGCCCAGGCGGCCTCGACCTGCTCGGCGTCGGGGTCCGGCATGCCGAGCAGGTCGAGCAGGCGGGCGCTGTCCGGCAGCATGCTCGAGGAGTCCTCGCGGCTGAGGTCGCGGATGGGCGCGAGCGCCCTGGCCACCCGCTCGCACCAGGCGGTCCCCACCTGGTCGGCGAGGAGCGTGCCGCCTTCGTGGACGCCACCGCCGCGCAGGCGCACCCGCGCCGGCTCGTCCCACAGCCAGGTGGCCACCGCGCGGCACTCCTCTGGAAGCAGGCGCTCGTCGTCGTCGACACAGAGCGCGTGGACGCCCACCGCCGGCCCCTCCGCGAGCACCTGCGGCATGCCGGGCACGCGCCGCAGCGCCCGGGCGCCGTCGAGCACCAGCAGCACGCTCGGCTCGCCGGCGCCGCCGTCCAGACCGAGCGCGCCGCGATCGCCCCTGCGCCTGGAGATCTCGTCGACCAGCTCGGCGACCCTGCGGGAAACGGTCTCGGCGTCCGCACCGACCAGCGCGACGCAGTCCTGGCCGTCGCGCGGCCTGGCATGGGGCAGCCAGCGCGCCCACCCCCACTCCCCGGCCGCCTCGCGCCCCGGCGCCAGCACCACGACGGACAGGTCCCGCGGGCTGTGCAGGACCGCGGCCTGGGCCACCAGCCAGCGCGCGAGCCCGCGACAGGCGGCCCTGGCGCCGGCGACGCCGACCACGCCGAGCCGGCGGAGGTCGAGGGTGACCGGCACGTCACGGGCGACCGGAGCCCCGGGCGGGGCCTCGTCGGACGCGCTCCGCGACACCAGCTCGATCGCGGCCGGCAGGTCGCTCGAGCCGACCCGCAGGCGCAGCGCGTCCGGGTCGTCGGCGCGCCGCTCCCACAGCCGCCGCCGCGGGCCGCTCGCCACCAGCAGCAGCGTGGCCGGGTCGGGAGCGGCCTGCCGCCGGTCGGCCTCGTCGGCGGCGCGCAGCTCTTCGAGCCTGGCCTCGTGCTCGCGCCTGGCCCGCTGATACTGCTTCATGGCGCTGCCGTGCCGCTTCTGGCCGGAGCGCCGGTCGCTCAGGTAGTTCGCCAGCATGGTGACCGGGCTGAGCAGGGCCATGGCCAGGTACATCGGCTGCCTGAACAGCAGCGCCATGGCAACGCCGGCGACAGCGGGCAGCGCCGTGGCCATCAGGCTGAAGCGCGGCCCCTCGCCCTTGGCCGGCTCCTCCGGGACGGCCAGGCGGCGGCCGCGGCTCCCCGAGTCGAGCCGTGGCGGGCGGTTGTAGGCGAGGCCGCCGTCGTCGGTGGGGGTGAGCGAGGCGTCCGCCTCCTCGGGGAACTGCAGGGTGAGCAGGGTGTCGCCGACCGCGAGCACGCCGCCGTATGGCCACGGCGAGGCCGCGGTGACGGCGCTGCCGTCCAGCCTGAGCGCCAGCCCCGGCGCGGGCTCCACCGTGGCGCCCGCCGGCCCGACGGTGAGCGTCGCGGCGCGGGGCGGCACCGCGGGGTCGGCCAGCGCCACCGCGCAGGCCCGGTCGCCACCGACCTCGAAGCGGCCGAGACCGAGGCGGTGGACCGGGCCGGCCGCCGGCCCGCCGCTCACCCGCACCTCGACAACGCCGGTCGGCTCGGCGAGGCCGGTGGCGCCCGCGGAGCGCGGGCCGAGCGCGACCACCATGCCGTCGCGCAGCGCCCGGCCGGCTGGCAGCTGGGCGCCGAGCGGCCGGCCGTCGACCCACAGCGTCATCACCTCGCCGGCGCCGTTTCCCGTCAACCGCGATGGCGCCTCCTTCGAGGCCTCCGGCGGCGCGGCGGCGCCGCCGGCACCCGCCGCGGCGCGCTGGCTGAAGCGCGGGTGACGGATGACGATCGCCAGGGGCTGCTCGTCGGTGCCGTCGTCCGAGCCCCTGGCGAGGGCGTCGCGGAGCGCCCGCGCCACGTCGTGGACGGTCGCGGCCTCGTCAAGGGACACCAGCACGTCGTCGCGGGTGCCGCCGGCGGCGTCGAGCGCGGTGAGTGCGACGCGCATCGCAAACGCTCCTTGTTAACGAATCGAGACCGGAGAGCGCATCCGCGACGCTCTTCCAATTGGACGAATATGAGATTACGGCCATATCCGAAGTGCTCCGCTTGGCGCGGAGGGTTATTCTAGGTGCCCCCGTCCCTGCCGTGTGCGCCGGGCGTTTCACTCCCGATGCGCCCGAATCTGTCTGTCCACGGGAGCTTCAGGTCGAATGAGCGTCACAACGGACCGCGGCATGTCCGGCGGCCAGACCGCCTCGCCGAACCCGGCCTCCGGCTGGGGAGCCCCTCGCCAAGGCGGAGGCCGGCAGGGTGGCGGCCGCCTGCCAGCGCGCCCGCGGGAGCGCAAGCCCGCCCTCGCCGCCCTGGCGGTGCTGCTCATCCTCGGCGGCGCGCTCGCCAGCCTGTCGCTGGTGCTGCGCAGCGGCGAGACGGTCGCCGCCATCGGCATCGCCAGGCCCGTCGCCCGGGGCGAGCGGATCCCGCTCGGCGCCATGCGCCAGGTTCAGGTGGCCAGGAACGGCGTGGACTACGTGCCCTGGGAGCAGCGCGGCCAGGTGGCCCGGTACTTCGCGGCGGTCCCGCTGGTGCCGAAGTCGCTGCTGGCCCACGCCCAGGTGAGCGTGAGCCAGGGCGCCGCGCGCGGGCAGGTCGTGGTCGGCCTCGCCCTCAAGCCGGGCCAGCTGCCGGCGGGCCAGCTGCACCCGGGCGACACCGTCCGTGTCTACTCGGTCATCGCCAGCGCCGCCGCCCAGAACAGCGGCACCACCTCACAGAGCAAGCTGCTGGTCCAGGCCGCGCGGATCTACTCGGTCCGCGCCGGCAGCGAGGCGACCGTCGGCGAGTCGACCGTCCAGATGTCGATCACCGTGGCCGACGAGGAAGCCGGACCGGTGACGCAGGCCGCCGCCAACGGCAACGTGGCGCTGGTCCTCGTTCCCAGGGCGGGCTGAGGCACTGGTGGCGCTGATCGCGCTCGCCGCGGACAAGGGCTCGCCGGGAGTGACCACCACGGCGGTGGCGCTCGGGGCGGTGTGGCCCAGCCGCGCCATCGTCGCCGAGTGCGACCCGGCCGGCGGCGACCTCGTCTACCGCCTTCCGGGGCCGGGCGGCGCCCCGCTGGACCCCAACCGCGGCCTGCTGTCGCTGGCCGCCACCGCGCGGCACGGGGTCGAGCCGCGGCAGGTGTGGGACCACGTGCAGGTGCTCAACGGTGGGCTCGAGGTGCTGGTGGGCGTCTCCACCGCCGAGCAGTCCAGCGGCCTCGCGAGCCTGTGGGACGGCTTCGGCCAGGCGTTCCACGAGGTCGACGAGGCCGACGTGCTGGCGGACTGCGGCCAGGTGGGACCCGGCTCGCCGACCCTGGCGCTGCTGCGCCACGCCTCCCTGCTGCTGCTGGTGGCGCGGGCCACGGTCGAATCGGTGGCGCACACCCGTGACCGGCTGGCCGCGCTGGCGGGCGGGCGGGGCGGCGTCGCCGGCCCGACCATCGGCGTGGTCCTGGTCGCGGGGCCGGACCAGTCCAGGGACGCGGTCGGCGAGGTGACCGAGGTGCTCCGCGGCGCGCGGCTTCCGGCGGCGGTCATCGGCACCATCGCCCACGACCCCAGGGGCGCCGGCCTGCTCAGCGGGCAGTGGGGAGGGCGGTTGGGGCGCTCGCTGCTGGTCCGCTCCGCACGCGAGGTCGCACGGCACGTCCACGAGCTGCTGGTGCGATCGAGCGGAGCGGTGAGGTAGCGCCGTGGACCATTCACTGGTCAAGAGGTTCCGCCAGGAGGTCGGCGACCGCCTTGCCGGGCAGCGCCGCGCCGACGCGGGCGCCGGGCTGCCGCCGATGTCGACGGAGGACGAGCGCCAGTTCGCCCGCGCGGTCATCTCCCAGGTGCTGGAGGAGCACGCCCGCGCCGAGATCTCCCAGGGCCGCACGCCGCTCACCGTCGAGGAGGAGGAATCGGTCGCCGCCGGCGTGCACGCCGCCCTGTTCGGCGTCGGCCGCCTGCAGCCGCTGCTGGACGACCCCGATATCGAGAACATCGACATCAACGGCTGCGACAACGTCTTCGTCAGCTACGCCGACGGGCGCGAGGAGCCGGTCGAGCCGCTGGCCGATTCCGACCAGGAGCTGGTCGAGCTGATCCAGGTGCTCGGCGCCTACTCCGGCCTGTCCAGCCGCTCCTTCGACACCGCCAACCCGCAGCTCGACCTGCGCCTGCCCGACGGCTCGCGGCTGTCGGCGGTGATGGACGTCTGCCGCCGGCCGGCGGTGTCGATCCGGCGCGCCCGGCTCGGCAAGGTGTTCCTCAGCGACCTGGTCGGCAACGGGACGCTCCTGCCGGAGCTGGCGTCGATGCTGGCGGCGGCGGTGGCGGCGCGCAAGAACGTCATGATCGCCGGCTCCACCAACGCCGGGAAGACCACCCTGCTGCGCGCGCTGGCCAACGAGATCCCGCCGAGCGAGCGGCTGGTCACCGTCGAGCGCGCGCTCGAGCTGGGCCTCGACCAGTTCCCCGAGCTGCATCCCAACGTGGTGGCCTTCGAGGAGCGGCTGCCCAACGCCGAGGGGGTCGGCGGCATCTCCATGGCCGAGCTGGTGCGGCGCAGCCTGCGCATGAACCCGAGCCGGGTGATCGTCGGCGAGGTCCTCGGCGACGAGATCGTGACCATGCTCAACGCCATGACCCAGGGCAACGACGGCTCGCTGTCCACCATCCACGCCAACTCCGCCACCGAGGTCTTCAACCGCATCGCCACCTACGCGCTGCAGGCGCAGGAGCGGCTGCCGGTGGAGGCGAGCCACATGCTCATCTCCGGGGCCATCGACTTCGTGGTGTTCGTGGAAAAGCGCAACGACTATGCGCGTGGGGGCACGCTGCGGCGCTACGTCTCCAACGTTCGGGAGGTGACCGGCGTCGACGGCCGGGTGCTCTCCAGCGAGGTGTTCGCGCCGGGACCGCACGGCCGCGCGGCTCCCCGCGCCGCCATCTCCTGCCTGGAGGAGCTGCTCGCGTGCGGCTACGAGCCGACGGGGGCGTGGGTCTAGATGGCGCTCGACCTCAGCGGCCTGTACGCGCTGCTCGCCGGTGGCCTCGCCGGCGGCGGGGCGCTGCTGCTGGTCGTGGCGCTGCGCGGGCTCCCGTCTCGCCCGGCGGCGCCAGGCGAGCGCCGATCCGGGCTGCTCGGCGTGCTCACCCAGCGCGGCTCGGTCGCGGCGCTCGCCGGGGTCCTCACGCTGGTCGTCACCCGCTGGCCCATCGCCGCGATCGGCGCGGCGCTGCTGGCGCTGACCTGGCACGGGCTCCTCGGCGGCGCCGCCGAGGAGCGGCTCTCCATCGCCCGCATCGAGGCGCTGGCCTCGTGGACCGAGTCGCTGCGCGACACCATCGCCGGCGCGGTCGGCCTGGAGCAGGCCATCCCCGCCTCGCTGCGCGCGGCCGCGCCGGTGCTGCAGTGGCCGCTGCGCTCGCTGGTCGACCGGCTGCGCACGCGCATGCCGCTGGCGGTCGCACTCGAGCGCTTCGCCGACGAGCTGAACGACCCCGGCGCCGACCTGATCGTGGCCTCGCTGGTCCTCAACTCCAAGGTGCGCGGCCCTGGGCTGCGCGAGGTGCTGACCTCGCTGTCGAAGTCCGCGCGCGAGGAGCTGGACATGCGCCGCCGTGTGGTCGGGCAGCGCCGCAGCACCAGGCGCAGCGTGCAGATCGTCGTGGGGGTCACTCTGCTGATGGTCGTCGCGCTGGTGCTGTTCAACCGCTCCTATGTCGAGCCCTACGCCACCGTCGAGGGGCAGCTCGTGCTCATCTTCGTGCTGCTGTTGTTCGCGGGCGGCTTCGTCTGGCTCAAGCGGCTGTCCGGCTTCGAGACGCCCGGCCGCTTCCTGTTCGGCGGCGGCGTGGTGGTCGAGCGGCGGCAGGCCGCGCGGCTCGGGGAGGGCGCCCAGGCGAGCGGCGCGAGCCGGGGAGGTGCCAGGTGACCGCGGCGATCCTCGCCGGAGGCCTCGTTGGCTTCGGGCTGTATCTCTTCATCCGGGCGCTGCTGCCCAACCGCCCGGGGATCGGCGTCACGCTGGCGCGGCTGGACGCCGTGCGCGCCGAGTACTGGCAGCGGGCCGGCACGGTCGGCGGTGGGGCCGCGGCGCCCGGCGGCCGGTTGCGCCGCCGCGTCGGCGGGCGCGTGGCGGCCTTCTACGCCGCGCGCGGCTGGCAGCACGGCTCACTGCGGGCCGACGTGAATCTGCTCGGGCGCTCCTGGGAGGGGTTCCTGGCGACCAAGGTGCTGTACGGCGTCGGTGGCCTGGTGCTGGCGCCGTTCGCCATGGTCGCGCTCGCGGCCGCGGGCCTGGACCTGGGCGCGGTCGTGCCGCTGTGGCTCGCGCTGGCGGTCGGCGCGGTCGCGTTCTTCGTGCCGGACATCTCCCTGCGCCAGGAGGCCGCCGAGCGCAGGCGGGACTTCCGTCACGTGGTCGGGGCCTACCTGGACCTGGTGTCGATGGGCCTGGCCGGCGGCCGCGGCGTGCCCGAGGCGCTGCTGGCCGCCGCCGAGATCGGCGAGGGCTGGGCCCTGTGGCGGCTGCGGGACTGCCTCATCAACGCGCGCATCACCGGCATCACCCAGTGGGCCGCGCTGGGCCGGCTCGGCGAGGAGCTCGCCGTGGACGAGCTGCGCGACCTTGCCGGGGCGCTGGAGCTGGTCGCCGACGACGGCGCCAAGATCCGCGCCTCCCTGGCCGCCCGCGCCGCCACCCTGCGCAGCCGCGAGCTGGCCGAGATCGAGGGCCAGGCCGGCGAGCGCTCGCAGTCCATGCTCGTCGCGCAGCTGCTGCTGTGCGCCGGGTTCCTGGTGTTCCTCGCCTATCCCGCCGTGGTCAGGGTGATCCTGCCGTGACCGGAAAGGGCGACCGAGTGTCGACCAAGGAGGAGCCACGATGACCCATCTCAACCCGATGGCCCATCCGACGGCGCAGTACCTGGTGCTGTTCATGAGCAGCCGCCTCGAGCGGCTGCGGCGCGAGGACTCGAGCCTCGGGGCCTCCGCCATCGAGCTGGCCATCATCACGGCCGTGCTGGCGGCCATCGCGATCGCGATCGGCACGATCGTGTTCAACAAGATCAACAACGCGGCCAACAACATCAACACGAACGTGCCCACCTTCGGGACGTGACCGTGCGGTTCCCGCGTCCGGCACGCGCGCACGGGGAGCGGGAGCGCGGCGCCACCGCGATCGAGCTGGCCATGCTCACCCCGATCCTGATCGTGGTCATCTTCCTCACGATCCAGTTCGCGCTGCTCTACCACGCGCGGCACGTCGCGCTGGCGGCCGCCCAGGCGGGCGCCAGGATCGCGCGGGCGACGGCCGCCTCCGACCCGGACTGGCGGGAGCCCGCGCGCAGGAAGTCGATCGACTACATCAGGGCGATCGGTCCCGGCCTGCTCGAGCGGCCGAGCGCGGTCCCGCTGGTCCGCTCGGACGCCGCCGGCAACCCTGTCGAGGTGGGGATCGAGGTGCGCGGCGGCGCCGTGCGCCTGCTGCCCTTCCTCACCCTCCAGGTGAGCGAGCGCAGCCAGGGCGCGGTCGAGAGGTTCGTGCAGGACATATGACCGGGTCCCGTGGCGAGCGCGGCAGCATGGCGGCCGAGCTGGTGATCATCACGCCGCTGCTGCTCGTCTTCCTCATGCTCATCGCCGGGCTCGGCCGCTTCGTCGACGCGCAGGGGCAGGTGTACGGCGCGGCGCGCGACGCCGCCCGGGCCGCCTCGCTGGAGCGCAGCGCCGGCGCGGCCGACGCCGCGGCGCAGCGGGCGGTCGAGACCGACCTCGCCAACCGCTGCGTCAACCGGCCGACAGCGACGCGCGTCTCCGCGGACGCGTTCGCCCCGGGCAACCTGATCACCTACGAGGTCGCCTGCGACGCGAGCCTGAAAGGCCTCGGTGTCTTCCGGCTGCCGTCGGTCAAGCGCGTGACCGCAAGGGCGAGCGCGCCGCTCGACGTGTTCCGGAGGGCCGGGTGAGCGCGCGGGCGGGGCCCGGCCGGGCGCGGCTCGGGTCGGGGGAGCGCGGCTCGCTGTCACTGTTCGTGGTGATCTTCGCGCTCTCCGTGCTGATGCTGGCCGGGCTCGTCTACGACGGCGGCCTGGCGATCACCGCGCGCCAGCGCGCCGCCGATGTGGCCGAGGAGGCTGCCCGCGCCGGCGCCAACGCCGTCGACGTCGAGGCGCTGCGCGCTGGGAACGTGCTGGCCGTCGACGGCGGGCAGGCGTGCGTGAACGCCGCCGAGGTGGTGCGCCGGGACGGCGACGGCAGCCTCGAGAGCTGCTGGGTCGATCCGGTCGGCCAGCAGGACGTGCACGTCCGGGTCCACGTGTCGGTGCGGCCGACGCTGCTCGCGCTGTTCGGCTTCACGGCGTTCCAGGCGACATCCGACGCGAGCGCGAGCCCGCTGCAGCAATAGGTGAGGGAGACCGCCGCCGGCGGTGCACTGGGGGAAGATGGCGATGGTGAGAAAGGTGGGAAACGTGCCAGGGTCGAGGTCGCGGCGGACCGCCGGCGACGTGCTGGCCGGCCTGGCGGCGATCGTGGTGCTGCTGCTGCTGGTCGGCGGCGTGCCATACGCGCTGGCCACCTTCATCGGCTGGCCGCTGCCGCGGGAGCTGCCGCGCCTCGGGCTCGACACCCTGCGCTCGCCGGTCGACGGCACCACCCTCGTCAACGTCCTTGCGCTGGTGGTGTGGGCCGCCTGGGCGCAGTTCACCGCCTGCGTGATCGTCGAGATCAAGGCGGCGGCGGCGGCGCGCATGCCGGCGAGGGTGCCGCTCGGCGGGCCGGGCCAGCTCCTCGCGCGGCAGCTCGTGGCGGCCGTGCTGCTGCTGAGCAGCTCCGCGGTGGGGCTCACGCCAGGCAGAGCGGGGCTGGGCGGCGCTCCCCATCTGCCGCACCGGCCGCCGGCGGTGACGGTCCAGGCGCACGCGCACCAGGGCGCGGTGGCCCACGCCGCCGCCGTCGACGCGGCGGGCGCCGTCGCCGACCACCCGGTCGCGGCGGTGAAGGCGCCGGCGCCAGCCGCCAGGAAGGTCTACGTGGTGCAGCCACCGCGGGGCCGTCACCACGAGAGCCTGTGGGAGATCGCCGACCGCCACCTCGGCGACGGCCGCCGCTACCGCGAGATCTTCGAGCTGAACCAGGGCAGGGAGCAGCCGGACGGCGAGCGCCTCACGCTCGCCAGCCTGATCCGTCCGGGCTGGATGCTGGACATGCCCGCGGATGCCGTCGGCGTGCAGCTCCTACGCGAGCAGGTGGGCGGCGGCGCGCCGCCGCCCACCCAGTCCGGCGGCGCGTCCGGCGCCGGCGCCGGCAGTTCCGGCGGCGCGCCCCAGGCCACCGCGCCTCAGGCCACCGCGCCGGACCCGCTCGCATACGAGCTGTCCGGCGCCGCGCTGCTCGCCGCCGGCCTGCTCGCCGCGCTCGGCTGGCGCCGCCGCCAGCAGCTCTGGCACCGCGCCTTCGGCCGCCGCATCCGACTGCCAGAGGGTGAGGCCGCCGCCGCGGAGACGGCGATCCGCCTCGGGGCCGACCCGGAAGCCGCCCGCCTGCTCGACCTCGGCCTGCGGGCGCTGTCGCGCAGCCTCGCCGAGGCCGGCCGCTCCCTGCCCACGGCGTACGCCGCCCGCCTCGACGGCCACGGGCTCGAGCTGCTGCTCGCTCCCGCCGAGCCGCAGGCACCGGAGCCCTGGGTCGCGAGGGCCGGTGGCGCGGTGTGGCGCCTGCCCGCCGAGGCCGCCGTCACGCTCGACGACCGCTCGCCACGCGACGTGCTCGCCCCCTACCCGGGCCTGGTCTCGCTCGGCACCGACGCGACCGGCCGGGTCCTCGTCGACCTCGAGGCCGCCTACGGGGTCGTGTCACTGCGCGGGCCGGCGGAGCGCTGCCAGGAGGTCCTCGCCGCCGTCGCCGCCGAGCTGGCCACCAACCGCTGGTCGGACCACATGCGCATCACGTTGGTCGGCTTCGGCGACGACCTCGAGCTGCTCGCGCCCGAGCGGGTGCGCGTGGCCGACAGCCTCAGCGAGGTGCTGCCCGAGCTCGAGGCGCGCGCGGAGGAGACCAGCCACGCGCTGGCGGTCTCTGGGGTGGGCTCCGTGCTCACCGGCCGCTGCCGCGGGGTCCTCGGCGAGGCCTGGATGCCCCACTTCCTGCTGGTGGCGCGCCAGCCCGAGCCGCGGGAGTGCCAGCGGCTGGCGCGCCTCGGCGGCATCTGGCAGCGCACCCCCATGGGGTCCCTGGTGGCCGGTGAGGTCCCCGGCGCGACCTGGACCTGGGAGGTCTCCGAGCAGAGCCGGCTCAGCCTGCCGCTGCTCGGCCTGGACGTGGACGCCCAGGTCCTGCCCGCCGACTCCTACCGCGCCGTGGTGGCGCTGTTCCGCACGGCCGCCGACCTCCAGACCACGGGCGGCCCGCCGCGTCCTGGCGCGCCGGGCGCCTCACTCCGCGGCGCCACCCTGGCCGACCTGCAACGGCCGGCCGCGGTAGAGGTGCGCCTGCTCGGCCCGGCCGAGGTGACCGCGCCCGGCGAGCTGGAGGAGGGTCGCGCCGAGGCCTGCACCGAGGCGCTGGTGTACCTGGCGACGCACCCCGACGGGGTGCACCCGACGGTGCTCGGCGGCGCGGTGTGGCCGCGCGGCGTCTCCCCGGCGGTGCGCGAGGCGACGATCGCGCGGCTGCGCGACTGGCTCGGCCGCGACGCCCAGGGGCGGGCCAACCTCCTCATCGGTGAGGACGGGCGCCTGCACCTGAGCGCCGAGGTCCGCACGGACTGGGCGGTGCTCGAGACGCTGCTCGACCTGGCCAGCGCGAGCCCAGGCAACGAGGCGGCGTATCTCGACCAGGCGCTGGCGCTGGTGCGCGGGCCGTTGCTGGCGGGCCGCCGGCCACGCCGCTACGCCTGGCTGGCCAGAGAGGATCTCGAATACGAGGTGCCGGCGCGCATCGCGGACGCCGCCCACCGGCTGGTCGACCTGCGCCTGGCCAGTGGCGACGGGCGCGGCGCCGTGGCCGCCGCCCGCGCCGGACTGCGCGGTGCGCCCGCGGACGAGGGCCTGTGGCGCGACCTGCTGCGGGCGACGCACGCGACCGGCGAGACCGCGAAGCTCCGCGCCGTCGTCGCGGAGCTGGAGGGGCGAGTCGCCGCCGACCCTGTCCTCGAGGAGCTGAACGCCGAGACCGAGGCGCTCATCGAAGAGCTGCTGCCCTCCTGGCGGTTGTCGGTCGCCTCGAGCGGCACCGGCCCGCCGGCGGGCTGACCACAGACGAGCGGGAGACTGAGGAGGTTCAGGTTGCAGTCGCAGAGGTGCTGGAGAACGCTCACCCGCGCATGCCTCGTGGCCACGGTGGCGCTCGCGCTGCTCGCCGCGGGCTGCGGCTCGGGCTCCGAGGACGCGAGCGGCACCTTCGTGCCGGGCGCGACCTCACCGCCCGACGGGGGCGGCGCCTCGGCCACGTCGACCGCGCCGCCGGCGGCCGGTGACGCCGAGGCCAGCAGGACCACGCCGCTGGCCGAGCGGGTCTACCGCGTCCGGCCCGAGCCGACGACCGCGGCGCAGAAGGCCGCCGTCAAGGCGCTGCAGGGCTACCTGGACGGGCTGGTGACCGCGCTCGCCACCAACGACGCGCGGCGCAGCGGCATCCGCGGCTACGCCAGCCCCGACATGTACGCCGACGCGCAGCGCATCGTGGCCGGCCAGGTCAAGGAAGGCTACGTGCTGTACGGGGCGTACGTGTTCACGCTGGAGCCCAAGGGCGCCACGGCCAACGTCGCGGTCATCAACGCCTGCGTGAACCAGCTGGCGACCAGACGGCACGACGCCGCGAGCGACAAGGCCGGCAGGGCCAACAACACCCCCTACGTGCAGCTCGACTACACGCTGAACCACCGCGACGTCGGCGGCTGGGTGGTCACCGGCTACAAAGGCGACACCGCCTCCTCCTGCCCAGGTTGACAGCATCTGCCGTTTTTTGACCACTCCGGCGAAGTGAAGAAGGATCAAGACTATGAGCCGTTCGATGCTTCGACGTGGCGTATCGCTCACCGCGGCCGCCCTCGTGGCCGCCAGCCTTCTGGCGGCGCCCGCCTGGGCCGACGGCGTCCCGGGCGCCCAGACCACCTCCAGCGAGAGCGCGTCCCACAGCGGCAACCAGTACGCGCCGCGGGTGGTCGTGACCGTCACCACCAGCGGCGTCAGGCAGACGACCACGGCGTCGGCGCCGCTGACCTCTGCGACGCACCCGCCCTGCTGGATGTACCCGTCCTGGACCGGACCGGAGTACGCCGACTACCAGGACAGCGGGCAGGCGAACCGGGACGCCCGCCACATGGGCGAGCCCAGGCCGGACCCGATCGCCGGCTACGAGCAGCACAAGGCCGAGGGCACCGAGGTCGGCCAGTACTGGAGCCCGATCTGCAGCTCGGAGTACTGGGACGGCGACATCCAGTCGTTCTTCGCCTACGTCGACCAGTTCTTCGCCGCGCACCCGACCCAGTGGGTGCCCGCCGCCGAGGGCGACCCGAACACCAATATTGACATCCCGCCAGAGACGCTGATGCACATCGCCCTGCGCAACCTGGACCTGAGCCAGGGCCCGGGCATCGAGGTCAACCCCGACGGCAACTCGGTGGTCAACCTGCCGACCTGGGTCTGGGCCACCGACACTACCTTCGTGGAGCACCGGGTGCGGGCCCAGTTCAACGGCAACTGGGCCGAGGTCATCGCCACGCCCGTCAGGCTGGTGGTCAGCACCAACGGTCCCGCGGACAGCAACGGCGACTGCAACGGCGGCGGCACCATCTACCGGCCGGGGACCACCACCACCACCACCACCACCAACTGCTCGGTCACCTTCCGCAGGAGCACGGCCGCGCAGGGCGCCTACACCATCAGCGCCTCCATCGCGTGGCGGGTCCACTGGGAGGGAAGCGGCGGTCAGAACGAGGCGCTGCCCCCACCCGACAACCCGGGGGTGACCACGATCCAGGTCCCGGTCGACGAGGTGCAGACGGTCCTGGAGAACAACCCGACCCCGGGCGACGTCGTAGGTGAAGCTCACCCGCACGGCGACGTGCGCCTCTCCCCGCGCGACGCGGTAGATCCCCGTGCCGCCGACGACGGCGACGTCGAACATGTCGTCAGCGGTGTTGCCGAAGAAGTCGACCATGCCGCTGAAGTGCAGTTCCCCGCGGGGCAGGTGGAAGGCGACGTTGCAGACGGCGGTCGAGGTGCCCGGCTCGACCTTGACGACGCCGCAGTTGGCGCCGGCCTCGCCGATCTTGGTGGCCGAGGGGTTGAGCACGTCGCCCTGCCAGACGAAGGTGGCGCCGAGGGCGGGGTCGAGCTGCAGGGTCAGCGTTGTCTGCCTGAAGATGAGGTGGATCCGCTGATCCGTTGCCGGCTTCGCGCTCGCCGACGGGCTGGCCGGCTTGCGGCTGGCCGGCTCGCCGCTCGCCACGGCCAGCGACCTCGAGGCGACCACCGACAACACGGCGGCTACCACGAGGGCGAGCACGGCGCTGGGAACCCACCGGCGCTTGACCATCCCCCTCATCGCACCCCCCTGTGCCCATCCAGTCCATGGATGACACCAATGCAATCGGCTGCGGGCGCGCGCTCCTTGAGCCGCGCGCCGGTTCCCGTGGTGGGGTTCCGCCCTCAATCATCGGGTTGGCGGTTGGCCACGGCCGAGCGGACCTCCGGCTGGGCGAGCAGCTCGACCAGGAACGCCGGCTCGGCGACGACCACGAACGACCCCAGGTGCTGGAAGACGTTCACCGCGCGCGCGCCGATGCCGATGCTCCGCTCGATCCGCTCGAGGAGCCGGCGCGACAGCCTCTCGGTCTGCTCGGAGGTGAGGATCGCCGCGCCCTTGCCTGGCGGTCGCAGCCCGATGACCGCCGCCACCGGGCTTCGCGCCGCGCTGGCGGCGTCGAGCTGGCGCAGCAGCTCAGGGTCGACCTTCGCGCCTGATTCGTCGCTCACCGTGCCAGGTCCCAGCCGTGTGGCGGTCGTGCCGCGATGCTACGCCGCCGCCGACCTGAGCAGCTCCTCCAGTGCCCTGGGAGCGTTCGGCAGGCCTCGTCCGCCCCGCTCGCTTCGCATCCCGGCCGGGCGTTGGCAGGACGCGAAGATCGCCTGCTCGAGCTGGTCCACGGTGGCCTCTGGCCTGGCCTGGAGCAGCAGCGCCGCCAGGCCGGCGACATGGGGCGTGGCCATGGAGCTGCCATCCATCGCCCTCCAGTCCCCACC
>WNGA01002880.1_pt1 | contig 38434 bp, 42 predicted proteins | sample 5400061 | NCBI WGS metagenome assembly WNGA01 (sample SAMN13153366, study PRJNA577476) | soil metagenome | isolation source: 100 cm soil or saprolite under grassland replicate 2 | place: USA:California | collected 2016-06-15
TGAGTTTTCGCCAGAGCGAATTGACGACTTCGAGTCCGATAGAAATGTGGCCGACCAGTTCGCCGAGTTCATCGTAATCCATAACAAAGCCGGTCTCGGAGAATTGGTTTTCCCAAAGTTTGCCGGAGTCGTGAAAGAGGATTCCAGCGATCAACAGATCAAGATTCAGTTGCGGATAAAGCGGCGCGATCTCCTTCGCCACCCGCATCATTTGCGCCGTGTGTTCAACCAACCCGCCGCGACGCGAGTGATGATATTTGCGCGCCGCTGCGGCACGGCGAAAGCGATCGCCCCATTCTTTCAAGAACGCCTCGCATAACCCGCGCAGGCGAGGATCGGTAATGGTGTGGATGGTTTTCTCAATAAATTCCCAGTCCGCGTTCTGTTTTGCGCGCAAATCCGGAGGGCCTAGCAATAATTCATTCTTCTCCTGGTCGGTGAGCGGGCGCACTGTCCACTTGTCTGCCTCGAGCCCGTATTGCGGGTGCACCCGAAACTCGCCAGCGAGTTCCATAAAGCTTTCCGGCGTTAGCCCACTGCACGTTTTATAGGCAGGATGATCGCTCCAGACCCGCAGTTTCATCTGATCGCACGGATCTGCCAGAACGAGTTCGCAGTACGGTTTCCCTTCGCGCTGCGTCTTGGCCGTGGCCGATTGCACCTGCACATGCACACGCGCCGGCGCCGCCCCGTTCTGCGCGGCACGGCGAATTTGAGTGAGAGTCAGTAAATCCATCGCTCTAATCTATCACGAATCGCAAGCTGTAGCCGCCTCGCTGTGCGAGGCGCTGCGCTTCCCACAGGGAAGCGGCTACAAGGGCGATCTGTATATCGAACAATTCGCCGTTGCGCCACATGTACGCTCCATTGCTTCAATGTTTCTCAAGCATCTCGAGTGCAGCGCGTGCGGCCTGCACCATGAATGGTGGCGCTTGCAGAATCTCTGCGCTTCCTGCCAGAAACCGCTTCTTGCGATTGTTGATCTTGCCTTGGCGAGTCGAACGCTGACGCGCGAAACACTGGCCACGCGAGAGAAATCGTTATGGCGTTATCGCGAAGTGTTGCCGTTGCCCGGCGACGTTGAGCCGGTTTCACTAGGCGAAGGCGGAACGCTACTACTTCGCGGACAAAAATTCGTTGACGACATCGATCTTTGGATCAAAGACGAATCGCTAAACCCGACGCAGAGTTTCAAGGCACGCGGAATGAGTGTGGCCGTTTCGATGGCAAAATATCTCGGGGCGACCAAACTTGCGGCCCCAAGCGCTGGAAACGCGGGAGGAGCGCTCGCCGCGTATGCAGCTCGGGCGGGTCTGGAAGCTCATATCTTCATGCCGCGGGACACGCCGCGCGCGAACATCATCGAGTGCCGTGAGCTTGGCGCTCATGTCACCTTGATCGACGGACTGATCACGGATTGCAGCGCTGAAATCGCGCGCCGAAAAGAAAAGGAAGGCTGGTTCGACATCTCCACGCTCAAGGAACCGTATCGCGTGGAGGGAAAAAAGACGCTCGGCTACGAACTGGCGGAGCAATGCGCCTGGCATCTTCCCGACGTGATTCTTTATCCAACCGGCGGCGGCACCGGGCTCATTGGAATGTGGAAAGCGTTCGATGAGATGGAGGCCATGGGCTGGATCGGAGAAAAGCGCCCACGGATGTTCGCGGTGCAAGCCAGCGGTTGCGCACCTATCGTTCGCGCGTTCGAAGCTGGAGAAAAAACCGCTGCAGCATTTCGAGATGCGCACACGATCGCATCCGGCCTGCGCGTTCCAAAGGCGATCGGCGATTTCATTATCCTTAAAATCCTCCGTGATTCCCGTGGCGGCGCAGTCGCTGTCGATGATAAAGAAATGATCCGCGTCACGCGCGAAGTGGGATCGAAGGAAGGTCTCTTCGTTTGTCCGGAAGGAGCAGGTTGTTTCGCAGGTTTGAAACTGCTTCACCGTGCCGGGAACATCGCCTCCGGCGAGCGGGTAGTCATTTTCAATACCGGAGCGGGACTCAAATATCTCGAATGCTACAACTCGTGAGGCTCGCTGGTTGTCATGTCGAGCAGAGTCGAGACATCTCTTACTGTTATCTTTTTCGGAGACGCAGGGGGAACAGCATCGAAACCTGCTCGCGATACTTTCTATAGCTGTCGCCGTAGAACCGCATCAGATCGCGCTCCTCGAACTGGATGGCCACGAGAATGTAAGCCGTTGTCATAACAGCGAAGAACAAGTGGCCTGCGGTCATGCGCGGCGTGGCCCAGAAGGCGATGATGAATCCAAGGTACAGCGGGTGGCGCACTATCCTGTACAAATTTGGCGTTCTAAATGGCGGCGGCTCATCATGCCTGCCCACCAGGTAATTATAGACCTGCTTCATACCGAAGAGGCCAAAGTGATCAATGAGGTAAGTTGAAACCAGAACCAAGCCCCAGCCGATCCAAAACAGGCCCTGCAGAATTGTGCGACCATTTGCGTTGTGCACGTCCCAAACGATTCCTTTCATCGGCCGCCACTGCCAGAAAAGCAGCAACAAAATCAGGCTAGCCAACACCACATACGTGCTGCGCTCGACCGGCTCGGGCACAATCTTTGTCCACGCGCGTTTGAACCATTGCCGTGCCATCACGCTATGCTGAACAGCAAAAAGGCTTAGCAACACAGCGTTAACAACCAGTGCCTGCGCAAGTGGAACTACTTTTCCTGAATCAATCGATTTCGGGACGATAACGTTGCCGACAAAACCGATTGCATACAAAAACGACACCAAAAAAATGAGGTAACAAATTAGTCCGTAGAAAAAAGCAATGACTCGACCGAGCATACCGGCTCCTCCTTTCCAAAGTCTGTTTTAGGTTAAGTTGTATCGCCGAGTCAATACTGTTCCGGGTCAGGACGAACGCCGCGCATTTCGCCGCACCACATCTGGATGCGGGCGCGAATTTGATCGCGAATTCTCCGTGTGCCAGCGAGGCGTTCATCGCGCGAGCCGCTGAGGGCGGATGGATCCGGAAAAGTCCAATGCAATCGCTTTGCATCGCCGGGAAAGACTGGGCAGCGTTCGGCGCTGCTTTCGTCGCATACCGTGATCACGTACTCGAACCGGTCGCCGGACTTCAGAATGTCGGATGCCGACTGAGTTTGCTTTTGCGAAATATCGATTCCGATCTCGCGCATTGCCTGGACTGCCAGCGGATTGAGTTTTCCCGGCTCCAGTCCGGCGCTATGCGCTTCGAAATGATCCCCGCAGATTTCGTTGAGAAACGCTTCCGCCATCTGGCTGCGGGCGCTGTTGTGAACACAGATGAACAGCACTTTTTGTTTCATAGGATCATTCTTTCACGTACTCGTTGGCTGGTATGAGGTTGCTTCTGTTACGCCCGTCTATCACTTCACGATGCTTCAGCCGAAGATTGTGCAAGCAGCAATTTTATTTCGAGCGATGGTGCTGATAAGTTGAAATGATTAAGGGAAGCGAAGTCCGGAAGGCAGATTTTCCCATCGAGCCGCTTCTGCTGGACCGTTGGTCGCCGCGCGCGATGTCAGGCGAAGAAATTTCGCAAGAAGAATTGATGCGATTGTTCGAAGCGGCGCGCTGGGCGCCGTCATCATTTAACGCCCAGCAATGGCGCGCTCTTTACGCTCGTCGCGGCACTGAGCATTGGCAGACGTTTTTCGATCTGCTCGTCGATGCGAACAAGATGTGGGCGAAAAACGCCGCCGTGCTCGTGGTGTTCGTTTCGCGAAAGTTGTTCGATTACAACGACCAACCGTCGGTCACGCATTCGTACGATGCCGGAGCAGCGTGGGAAAATTTCGCGTTGCAAGGCTTCCGCCAAGGGCTGGTGGTGCATGGCATGGAAGGCTTCGATTACGAGCGAGCGCGTAAAGAGCTTCAAATTCCGGATGAATTCCAAGTCGAAGCGATGGCGGCAGTGGGCAGACCGGGCCCGAAAGAATTGCTGCCTGAAAAATTGCAGGCCCGCGAAAGTCCGAATGATCGCCGCAAACTTTCCGAAAGCATTTTCGAAGGACCATTCAAATCCAAATAATTCTGACGATAGCTAAGCCCACTCATCGCACGTGACTGACGAGCAACAAGACGAGCAATTTTACCGCGATACCGAAAGTGTCGCGTTTCCCAAGCTGGACGACCATCAGCTTTCGCTGCTTCAACCGCTGGCACAACGCCGTGTAGTGAAGCGCGGAGATGTGGTGTACAAAGCCGGGCAGCGGGACCTTGGCCTGACTATTGTCTTGCGCGGCGAAATACAAGTAGTCGAGCAGCGCGACGGGATCGAACAGGAACTCGCCATTGCGCACGAGCGCGATTTCATCGGGGACGTCGCGATGTTGCAAGGCACGTCGGCACTCGCGACAGCGCGCGTGATGTCGGACGACGCCGAGATCCTGCACGTGCCGGCGGCTGAGCTCAGGCGCGCTCTGGCCGAGTTACCCGGGGTTAGCAAACCAATCGTGGACGCATTAATCATGCGACGGCGCCGCCTGCGACGCGACCGTGAGTTTGCCGGGTTGCGTGTTCTCGCTGCGCGCGGCGCGCGCGACGGACATCAGCTCGACGATTTTTTGGACAAGAACCACATCCCGCATCGTTTGATCGAATTCGAGAGCGAACAAGGTCAGGCGCTCAGCAAACGTCATCGCCTTACGCCGCGCGATTTGCCTGTACTAATCACTCCTGCCGGCGCTCCATTGCGCCGGCCCTCCTTGCGCGAAGTGGCTCAAGTCGCCGGTTTGCTACGGCCACTCGCGCTTCCGGATGAAACCGAAATTTTGTCGGACGTGACGATCGTGGGGGCCGGACCCGCTGGCCTGGGTGCGGCGGTGTACGCCGCGTCGGAAGGTTTGAACACGGTTGTTCTGGAAAGTTATGCGCCCGGCGGACAGGCCGGCTCCTCCTCGTTGATCGAAAATTTTTTCAGCTACCCAACTGGAATCGGCGGCGGCGATTTGACCTGGCTCGCTCAGCTCCAAGCGTTTCGCTTCGGCGCGAAATTTTCCACGCCGGCGCAGGCTCTCTCGCTTCATTACAATCCGGACGACGAATACTGCGCGTGCATCCAGATCGAAGGCTGCGACGCCATTCTGCGCGCAAAGGCCGTCTTGATCGCGACCGGCGCCGATTACCGGCGGCTCGACGCCGAAAATCGCGAGCGATTTGAAGGCGTTGGCGTTTACTACGCCGCCACAGCGCTGGAAGGCCAAATTTGTCGCAACGAAACCGTCATCGTTGCTGGGAGCGGCAACTCGGCCGGACAAGCGGCGATGTTTCTTTCCGATGGCGCCGCCAAAGTGTTGCTCGTCATCCGTAGCGATGACATCACAAAAAAAATGTCCGAGTACCTTTCGCGTCGTGTGCAGGCGCAGCCGAATATCGAGACTCTTTATCGAACAGAGATTCGAAAGATGTCTGGCGACCAAAAGCTCGAGCAAGTCGAGTTGGAAAACACGCGCACAGGAGAGCGTCGCACGGTAAAAACGCCGGCGGTTTTTTCGATGATCGGTGCTCGCCCATGCACAGAGTGGTTGCCGCCGGAAATCGAGCGGGACGAGAAAGGATTCATCAAGACCGGCGCGGACATCGCAGAAGCACCAGCCTGGCGTTCAAACAAACGGCGACCAAGTCCGCTCGAGACGAGTCTTCCTGGAATCTTCGCAGCCGGGGACGTTCGGTCAGGATCGGTCAAACGTTGCGCCGCAGCCGTCGGCGAAGGCGGCATGGCCGTGGCCGGCATCCAGATGAGTCTGGCATCACGGCGCGATCGTCGCTAAACACTAACTACCGATGGTTAACCGGGGCTGCTCTCATCTTGGCGGGATCGCGTCAATCAAGCAGCCGCAGCGCCGCGAATGCGAAGAATGCGTAAAGATCGGTTCATACTGGGTTCATCTGCGGACGTGCCAAACGTGTGGCGTCACGCTCTGTTGCGACAGCTCGCCGAATCGACACGCCAGCAAACATGCCCGCGCCGCGGAGCATCCGGTGATTGCATCGGCGCAGCCGGGCGAGCGCTGGTTATATTGCTATCCGGACGATACGTTTTGCGAATATTGATTTCGCAAATATGTGGGCGCTGGTCCAAGAACCTTGTGACGAGAACGTAATTCGATCCGGGCCGCAGACAGCGCCGTGCGCGAAATCGCGCGGACCCTGGATCCTCGCTGCCACCATTCTCGCTACGAGCATAGCGTTCATCGACGGGACTGTTGTCAACGTCGCATTGCCCGCGCTTCAGACGAATCTGAACGCGACTGCCGTGGACGTGCAATGGGTGATCGAAGCCTATTCACTTCTACTCTCGGCGCTCCTGCTGGTCGGTGGTTCGCTCGGCGATCACTACGGGCGTCGCCGAGTTTTTCTGATTGGGGTCGTCCTCTTCGCGTTCGCATCGGCCGCGTGCGGATTAGCGGCCAACATTCATCAACTCATCGCCGCTCGGGCGCTGCAGGGACTCGGCGCGGCGCTTCTTGTTCCGGGCAGCCTCGCTATTATCAGCAGTTCGTTTTCAGAGGACCAACGCGGACGCGCCATCGGCACCTGGTCTGGCTTCAGCGCGATCACAACCGCGATCGGTCCGGTGATCGGCGGTTGGCTTATCGAACACGTATCATGGCGCGCAGTGTTCTTTATTAACATTCCGCTGGCGGTTTTGGTGATCATAATCTCCCTCTGGCGCGTGCCCGAAAGCTCTGATCCAGAAAGCGCCGGTCTCGACTGGTTAGGCGCAGCTTTGGCAGCATTGGGTTTGGGCGCGCTGGTTTACGGGTTGATCGAGTCTTCGCGTCTCGGTTTCAACGATCGATCGGTGCTTGCGGCGCTCACTGCCGCTGTCGTGTTCCTCGCGCTGTTTGTGATGACAGAGAGGCACGTTCCGAATCCGATGTTGCCCTTCGCTCTTTTCCGCTCGCGAATATTTACGGGAACGAACCTCTTAACGTTTCTGCTCTACGCTGCGCTTGGTGGAACATTGTTTTTCCTGCCGCTGAATTTGATTCAAGTTCAGCATTACTCCGCGACTGCGGCGGGCGCGGCACTATTGCCATTCATATTGATAATTTCCGTTCTGTCGCGCTGGTCGGGTGGACTCGTCACCAGATACGGTCCGAAGCTTCCGCTCCTGATCGGTTCATTGACCGCCGCATCAGGTTATTTGCTTTTTATGCTGCCAACGGTCGGGGACAGCTATTGGATAAATTTTTTTCCGCCGGTCGTTGTTCTAGGATTAGGCATGGCCATCAGCGTGGCGCCGCTTACCACGACGGTGATGAGTTCAGTCGCTGAAAACCATGTCGGCATCGCGTCGGGCGTTAACAACGCAGTCGCCCGCGCTGCGGGCCTCATCGCGATTGCCGTTCTCGGGATCGTGATGCTCCACGTTTTCAATTACGCGCTCGATAAGCGAGTGGCGCGATCGAACCTGCCTCCACCAGTATCGCAATCACTGCAGCTCCAGCGCACCAAGCTCGCCGCAATTGCTATTCCAGAAGATCAGGATCCACTCACGCAAAAGGTGATCCGTCGCTCGATCGACGAATCGTTTGTGTCCGGATTCAGAACGGTCATGGCGCTTGGCGTAGGGTTGGCCGCTGCAAGTGCAGCCACCGCGCTGATTTTCATCGGAGCAACGCCGGGCTTGCGCACCGTGCAGAAAACCTAGTCGCCCACTTGCGGCAGGAATTCTTCCCGGACGATCTTACCGCCCTTGACGGTATAAACGCCGACTTCGGACAGTTTCCTGCGCTCTTTCGACTTCTTGTCTGTCACATCAGCGTCGTACTGAACGACGAATCGATCGTGCCCAACGAACGGTTCGCTCGCCTTGAAGCTGTGCACCTCCATCGCGTTGACCCACCAATCGATTTTGCCGCGAACGCCTTCCTTCCCCCGCGTTTCCGGCGAGCCGCCGCCCATGGCAGATGCTTCCACGCTCACGACGTTGTCATCATAAAGCGTGTCGAGCGCCTCGTACCACGCTTGTTTGCGAACCAACTCCACCACTTTTTTTGCAACTTCCTCAGTACTCATTTTTTCCTCCTATGTTTAGATCAGCAATTTACCTGCTGAAAAATTTCTCGAGCCGATCGAGAACGCTGTTCCAGCCTTCGTTGTGACGATCGCGCGATTCTTCGCTTGGCAGTTTTTCGTGCCGCAAAACCAATTCAGTCCCGCCGTCGCGGTCTGACAATTCAACTGTAACAATGCTATTGCGATTTTCCCAATTCTCGTCGTCATCCCATTTCCAGGTGAAAACGATTTTCTTGTCCGGAACCAGCTCGCGGTATTCACCACGCGCGGTCATTCTTTCACCTTCCGGACTGGTTAGGTCCCAGCGATACTTGCCGCCGACGCGCACGTCCGCAACGAAGCCATGCGTCTGCACGAACTCCGGACCGAACCATTCTTTCAGTTGCGCCGGATCCGTCCACGCGGCGTAAACACGAGATCGCGGGGCGTTGATCAACCTTTTGATTTGGAGCGATGTCTTCTCGGCTGCTTTCGTGGTCATGATTTTCCTTCCGTTGCTTTCTCAACGAATTGCTTGAGCTCCGAGCCGATAATGGCCGTCCATCCGGCTTCGAAATTTTTGCGGGCGTAGGCCGGGGTCTTCGGAAACGTTTCAATACCCGTGTGCGTCAGTTTCACTCGTGTCTTGTTGCCTTCGTCGAAAAGTTCAAACGTCACTAACGAATCTCCCGGTTCGCCCTTGTAGCGCCAGGTGTAGGCGATTTTCCTTTGTGGAACCACTTCAGTGACACGGCAAAGATGGTGATAAGTCGTACCTTCGTGCTCTACGACGAATTCAAATTCAAAGTCGACTTGCGGCTTGAATTCCTTCAGGTCGAAATACCACTGCCGCATTTCTTCGACATCGGTCAACGCCTCCCAAACACGCGCGACCGGCGCGTTCAATGTTCGTTCGAAGACAACTGCTTCTGTATTTTGGATAGTCATGGTTTGTTTCACGCTTCGTATTGATCGTGCCGGCGGACCCATTCCATCGTAAACTCCAAGCCGTCCTCATCGCGACCTTTCGGCACGAGATCGAGAAAGTTGTAAGTGCCGACTAGAATGTCGAGTCCGCGCGCGTAGGTGGAATAGGTGTGAAAGATGTCGCCGTTTTCATCTTCATAAAACACACTCAGCCCGGGTAGTTCGTCGTTGATGAATTCCCCAACTTCGTAGTTGTAGTAGACCTTGTTCTTCTTCTCATCCTCCTTTGTGAACGAGACGTGATAATCGAAGTTGAAATCGTTTCCTTCGGACGACACCCATTTGAAACGCCAACCCATGCGCTTTTTGTAGCCTTCCAGCTTGGAGAATGGCGCGCGAGAGATCGCCACGAAAGTCACGTCCCGATGCGGCAAGTGCCAATTTGCGCCATCGAAGTGATCAGCCAGATACGAGCAGCTTTTGCAGCCTTCATCCCAGTCCGGGCCGAACATGAAGTGATAAACGATGAGCTGGCTGCGGCCGTCGAAGAGATCGGCCATCGTTTCTTTGCCGTTCGGGCCGTCGAAAACGTACGCTTTGTTGATCTTCAGCATGGGCAACTGACGGCGCGCGGCACTAAGCGCGTCTCGCTGGCGCGTGAATTCTTTTTCTCGCGTCAGCAAATCTTTTCGGGCCACAAGCCACTCAGCTTCCGAAACGATTTCTTTTGGTTTCGCTTTTGTTCTTGGTTTCATCTCTTGCAGTTTCATTTTGGTCTCCTTTGATTTGGTTCGTCTGTTTTCTCCTGTAAAATCTCCTCATGGCCAGGATGCCTAGTCCACCGCTCGACGTTGCGCCTGCGGCGATGAAAGAAATGTTGGCGATACAAACGGGACACATGGGTCGTAATTGTTTATCGTTTCTTCGAGGGGGTTTTGGTCCTTTCCAAATAAGCGGCGAGCCGGTCGAGCGAGCCCTCCCAGAATTTCCGATACTCTTCGACCCACTGCGCTGCTTGCTTCAGCGGTTTGGCGTCGAGGCGCATTTCGTGCACGCGTCCGTAGCGCCGCCGCCGTAACAATCCAGCGTTTTCCAGAACGCGGAGATGTTTTGAAACCGCAGGCAAGGACATGGCGTGCGGCCGGGCCAGGTCGGTGACGCGTCGGTCGCCCTGAGCGAGATGCGCCAGGATCCGGCGGCGGGTGGGATCGGCCAACGCGGCGAACGTTCGATTCAGCGTGCTCGGATATTTAACCATCTGGTTAAGTATTAGCAGAATGATTTCTAACGTGCAAACACTTTTTTTTCGTTTTTGATTTACAGAACCTGCGCTCTCACGGCGGGCTTTGATTAACCTAATCAGAAACCGTGCTTAGGCAGCTGGAGATGTCGCTTAGAACATCAACTGCACGCGCCCAATGACTTCATCGAACTGGTCGTCGCCGAATTGAGGATGTGCCTCGCGGAAATCCGACCAGGTATGAATGTAGTTGACCATCAGCTTGATATCGTCGCCGTGGATATAGTAGTTCAGTCCGCCGGTGATGGAGCGAATGCCGTCGTTGCCCTTTTGTCCCGGGTTTAAATCCTGCCACTGAACCGCCAGTTGAAGCTTCTTCGGGATCAGGAAGTAGCCTGCGGTTACGTAGTAACCATTCGTTGTAAAGTCGGCGAAGCCGAGAGAGACGCCATTTACCGTGCGGCCATTCACGTACTCCTCCAGGTATTCGCCGATCAAATCAAATGGACCCAGCTTCAGCCACGCATCCACGCTCCACGCCGTCCGTTCGTCGGCTCCCGGCAGGACGAACGGGGAAAGGGAACCATCGGCGTTTACCAATAGGTTCAATGACTGCGAGATATTTGTTCCCTTGTCATCGCGACTATTGAGCACGTCCGCGCCCAGCTTTAGGAAAGACTCTTGTCCCCAGATTTTGCTTTTGAACAGGGTGGACTCGAGCCGGCCCACGTACATGAAGTTGTTGTTGTCGTTGTTTGTGATGTTCCGGCCGTTCCCGTTGAAGATGCCGGCGTAATACGTCAGCAGGTCTTTCTGCTCAGGCCAAATACTCGCAAGCGGTTTTCCCCAGAGTTGAATTCCGAGCTGCCGCTCCGGTGTGATCGCGCCAGTAGGCAAACTGCGCTCGATTATATATAGCGAGGTGTCCGGAGTAGTCTGTTCCAAACCGAATGGCGCTTTCCATTGGCCGACCTTGACCTGCGCCCAGGGAAACTGATGCCAGTTGACAAAAATATCCGTCCCTTCAAAAGCGGTGCGGCTGGAATTCAATCCGTCGCTCGACTCAAACTCGCCTTCGATTTTGAAATCGAATTGCTCGGCAAAGTCGCCGGTCAAGTTGATTCGTGCCCGGCGCAGACGGAACCGATCTTTCAGCGCGGTTTGCCCAAAGCGCCCCTCGAACGCAGACACATCCCCGTCTTCGAAATTCGCCTGGATGAATCCGCCCAGCACCAGCTTTAATTCCGGCCCGCGCTGCTGAACGTAAACCGGCGCTTTCTCTTCTTCGACGACAGCCTTCTCGACGTACGTTTTCCCGTCGTAAATGACTTTCTTTTTCAATTTACCCTCGGGCGGATAAGCAGCTTGTCTGCCTTTCAAGCTGTTGATTTCCGCTCGCAGCTCAGCGTTCTGTTTTTCCAGCATTTCGACTGCGCGCTCGAGTTTTTCGAGTCGCGCAGTCTCAGACGATATCGCCGCGCGCAGCGGCTGCGCGGTTAGCAGCACAAATGCAGCCAGGCTCGCGCCCGCTGCCCGTGAGACGAATTTTTTGGTGAACATGAGTTTCTCCTTGGTGTTTGATGTTTGGATTGAGAGGTAGAACCACTCGGTTAAAAACTGCCTATCCGAACACGGGAGAGACTAGAAGCCGATTGTTACAGGCGTATGACGAAAGTGTGACGATTCAGCAAACTTTGCCATTAATCGCCGAAGCGATTCTACCGAGTGATATAGAAATATTGGAATTTAAGACGCGAGCGAGTTGATTTGCTGTTCCATGGAGACTGGCTCTGGCAGAAAAATCCTGATCATTGAAGATGAGAGCGACGTGGCCGACCTTCTTACGCTGAATTTGCGCAAGGCGGGCTTGAGGGTTTCGACGGCTGGGGACGGCGCGAGCGGGTTGCAGAAGGCGCGCGACGACAGACCTGATTTCATCATCCTTGATCTGATGTTGCCAAAAATGTCGGGGCTTGAAGTCTGTAGAATTTTGAAGAGCGACACCGCGATGGCTCAGATTCCGATTCTCATGTTGACGGCAAAAGCAGAAGAGATCGATCGCATTGTGGGTTTGGAATTTGGTGCCGATGATTACGTCACAAAGCCGTTCAGTCCGCGCGAAATTGTGTTGCGGATTCGGGCAATTTTCCGGCGCGGCGAAAAAGCCGACGAAAGTCTGAACGCCGGCCAGATTTCGATCGATCCTGCGCGCCATGAAGTTTGCGTTAACGGGAAGCGGGTGCATCTCACCAGTCTTGAGTTCAAGCTGCTGCGGACGTTGATGCAGCGCCGGGGCCGCGTACAGGACCGCGATCGCCTGCTTAACGAAGTCTGGGGCTACGAAGCCGTGATCGATACCCGCACGGTGGACACACACGTGCGCCGCTTGCGCGAAAAACTCGGCAAAGCCGGTGACGCCATTGAGACCATTCGCGGTTTCGGTTATCGGCTGCGGGAAAATTATCGGGAATGATCTGGCTTCTGCTTTGCGCGATTGTTGCAGCCACAATCGCCCTTGCCTTAATCGCGTGGCGCAAATGGATTGCGCCGTGGCGGCAAATTGAAGAGCTCGTCACGCAAATCGGGCGCGGCGAGCGGCCGCGAACATTTCTGGTTGAGGGCGGCGCCCCAACCGGGCGTGTCGGCTTGCGCCTGGAAAAGATTTTTCACGATTTGAAGCAGCTCAATAAGCAGATCGCAAAACGCGAATCCGGTTTGCGGACCATTTTCTCTGCGATGCATGACGCGTTGCTGGTCGTCGATTCCAACCGGCATGTGATCTTGACTAACGAGGTGTTTCGAAAACTTTTCGCACTCCCGGAAATTTCAGCGGGGACGCCCCTGCTCGAGATTGTTCGCAATGCTACGCTTGATCGAGCGATTGCAGATGCTTTCGATGGCGGTGGGCCAGTTCGCAGCGAGTTGGTTCTGGACGGTTCACAACTCGAGGTCGATGCCGTCGCGACAAGGAACGATGCAGGCGAGATCACGGGAGCGCTCGTCTTGTTTCACGACATCACTGAGCTCAAGAACATGGATCAGGTCAGGCGGGATTTCATCGCCAACGTCTCGCACGAATTGCGCACGCCATTGTCGATCTTGCGCGGCTACATCGAGACCTTGCTCGAGAGTCCGGACACATCACGCGAGGAACTCTCGCGGATTCTCGGAGTGATGGAGCGCCATTCCAAGCGCCTCGACTTGCTCGTTGATGATTTACTTACCCTTGCACAATTAGAATCCGCCAAGCCGAATTTGCAATTGGACAATGTCGATCTGCCGAGCTTCTTCGGAGAAGTGATTCGCGATTGGGAAAAGAAGTTCGCAAACAAACAGCTCAACGTAATTGTCGATCTTACGCCCCACTTGCCCACGATTCGCGCCGACCGGGCGCGGCTACAGGAAGCGCTCTATAATTTGCTCGATAACGCCGTGAAATATTCGCGTGAGCACGGCGAGATCAGGCTGATGGCTCGGCGGCGTGATGATCAGATCGTGCTGAGCGTCAGCGACAACGGCATCGGCATTAGCAAAGAAGATTTGCCGCGCGTCTTCGAGCGCTTCTATCGCGTCGACAAAGCGCGCACCGCCGAAAGCATTCGGGGAACGGGTCTCGGCCTGGCGATCGTGAAACACATCGCGCAACTCCATGGCGGTCGCGTTGAAGCGGAGAGCGAAATCGGCAGAGGAACGACCATCCAAATGGTCTTGCCGCTCGCTGTAGCCGCGTCTCTGTGAGACGCGCAGCGCGCGGGATCCAAGCACTTCACCCGAGCGCTTCGCACAGCGAAGCGGCTACAGGTTGTCACACAAACGTAACAGTAAAGATTTTGACCCGCTGAATCGACCTGGGGCAATTTCGTCGCATGACGAAACTCCATACACCGAAGATTCTCGGGCTGGTAATCGCGCTGGGATTGAGCGCTAGCGCTTCGGCACAAATGATGATTAACGGCGCGGGCGCGACCTTTCCGTATCCGATCTACTCGAAGTGGTTCGATGAATACGCGAAGGTCGATCCTTCCGTACGATTCAATTATCAATCGATCGGTTCCGGCGGCGGGCAGAAGCAAATCCTGGCGCAAACAGTCGATTTCGGCGCGTCGGACGGGCCGATGAGCGACGAAAATTTAGGCAAAGCACCGGGGAAAATCCTCCACATCCCGACGGTCGCGGGGGCAGTGGTCATCACTTACAATCTCGATGGTAATCCCGCGCTCAAGCTCGATGGCGAAACGATCGCCGACATTTTCCTCGGCAAAATCAAGAAATGGAATGACCCGAAGATTGCGGCTTCAAACCCCGGCACAAAGTTTCCAGACAAAGAAATCGTGGTCGTGCATCGCTCCGATGGCAGCGGGACGACGTTCATTTTCACCGATTACCTGAGCAAGATCAGCGCGGAATGGAAAGAGAAGGCCGGCAACAACACCTCGGTCAATTGGCCAACAGGGATCGGAGGTAAAGGCAACGAGGGCGTCGCCGGCCAAGTGAAGCAGACGCCAGGCGCGCTCGGTTACGTGGAGCTGATTTACGCGACTCAAAACAAAATGCCGCATGCGGAGGTGAAAAACTCCGCGGGCAAATTCGTAAAACCATCCCTTGAATCGATCACGGCGGCGACGGCCACAGCGCAAATCCCGGACGATTTCCGATTCTCGATGACAAACGCGCCGGGCGAGAGCGCGTATCCGATCGCCGGCGCGACGTGGCTGCTTGTTTACGAACAGCAGAAAGATGCCGCAAAGGGCAGGAAGCTGGTCGAGTTTCTGAAATGGGCCGCGAAAGACGGCGAGAAAATGGCCAAGGATCTTGAGTATGCGCCATTGCCGCAGAGTCTTCAGCAGCGCGTCCTAAAACGGATCGACGAGATTAAGTTTTAAAATGACTCCTTGCCAGCCTGTCATGTTGAGCGGGAGCGAAACATCTCTGGCTAGTGTGTTGGTGCTGACGGAAAAATGATCTGTGATTCTTCGCTTCGCTCAGAATGACAACGATCAGTACAGCGCACATGTCCATCGAAGAGCGCTCCGCGCGAGCGCACATGGCGCCTCCATCGCGGTTTGGCGATAAAGCATTCAAGTGCCTGACGCTCGCGATGGCGCTGGCCGTGATAGTGCTGGTGATCTTACTTGGATGGCAGCTTTGGCATGGATCTTCTGTTGCGCTTAAAAAATTCGGTCTCGGTTTTCTCACTACTTCCACCTGGGACCCCGTCACCGAGCAATTTGGCGCGTTACCATTCATTTACGGGACGCTGGTTTCCTCGCTGATCGCTCTAGTGATCGCGGTTCCATTGAGCATCGCGACCGCCGTTTATCTGACGGAACTCGCCCCGCTCTGGATCCGGCAGCCGATTGTCTCGCTAATCGAGATGCTCGCTGCCATCCCCAGTGTGATCCTTGGGCTTTGGGGAATTTTCGTGATGATCCCATGGCTCCGCGATTATCCGTTCCCGTTCTTGAAGCGAACGCTCGGTTGGACGCCGTTATTCACGGGGCCGATCTATGGACCGAGCATGTTGGCCGGTGGAATCATCATCGCGATCATGATTCTGCCGATCATCACCTCGGTCTCGCGGGAAATCTTGCGAAGCGTCCCGAACTTGCAGCGCGAAGCAGCTTATGCGCTGGGCGCGACCCGCTGGGAAGTAACGCGCATTGCAGTGCTCAGCTACGCGAAGAAAGGTTTGTTCGGCGCGATCATTCTCGGGCTCGGTCGCGCGCTGGGCGAAACAATGGCGGTGACGATGGTGATGGGCAACACGCCGCAGATTGCCGCGTCGCTGTTCAAGCCTGGTTACACGCTGGCCAGCGTGATCGCGAATGAATTTACCGAAGCGACGTCTGACCTTTATCTTCAGGCATTGTTTGAGATTGGGTTGGTCTTGTTCGGCGTGACAATTCTGGTGAACCTTATCGCGCAATTGCTTCTCAAAACGATGACCACCACATCGACAACACGGGCCGTGCAATAGCAATGCATTCACGACGAGCAAAGCATCACCGCTGGCGCAAAGTCAAAAACGCCCTCGCCTCCGCGGCCGCGTTCAGTTCCGCGCTTCTCGTGATCGCGCCCTTGGGCCTGATCTTCTTTCATCTTCTGGCCAATGGCGCCAGTTCGGTGAACTGGGATTTTTTCACACAACTGCCGAAGCCGGTCGGTGCGTCCGGGGGTGGAATGGCGAACGCAATTGTCGGCACGCTCGAGCTGCTGGCACTTGCCTCTGCCATTGGAATTCCCGTCGGCATATTGGGTGGAGTTTATCTGGCCGAATACGGCACAGCGCGCGTGAACTCGCTCCTGCGTTTCATCGCCGATGTGCTCAACGGCGTGCCGTCCATCACTTGGGGCGCGGTCGTTTATGGGCTTGTGGTGTTGCGTTTTAAAGGGTTCTCCGCGTACGCTGGCGGCCTCGCGCTGGGATTGATCATGATCCCGTTGATTCTGCGCACGACCGAAGAAGTGATTCTGCTTGTGCCGAATGGGTATCGCGAGGCGGCGCTTGCGCTCGGGGTGGCTCGTTGGAAAGCGATTGTCCATATTGTGATGAAGACTGCATCCAAGGGGATCATCACCGGCATTCTGCTGGGACTGGCGCGTATTGGCGGCGAAACCGCGCCGCTGCTTTTTACCGCTTTCGGGAACCGCTTTTGGAACCACAGCTTGAGCCAGCCGATCGCCGCGCTGCCGTTGCAAATTTTTACCTATGCGATCTCGCCGTACGACGATTGGCACCGCCAGGCTTGGGCTGGCGCCCTCGTTCTCGTCACAGGAGTTTTTTGCGTTAATGTGCTGGTGAGAATTCTTACCCGCGTTCGCGCCGCATCGGTCTAGCAATTCTCAAAATGGTCACTCTGCTTATGCCGCAACCCCAAGTGCTCGAAGATCGCGACCGCGCCGCCGAACATTTTGCCCAGACGGAGGCTGCGTCGTTGCGGCCAGCATTTCAGGCCAAGAATCTTTCCATGTGGTACGGATCGAAGCGCGCGATCGACAATGTGAGCCTGGACATTCCGGCCAAAGCCGTAACTGCCATCATCGGGCCGAGCGGCTGCGGAAAATCGACGTTCATCCGCGCGCTGAATCGCATGCACGAACTAGTGCCGCGCACACGCATTGAGGGCACCATCCTCCTCGATGGCGAAAATCTCTGCGCGAGCGATATCGATCCTGCGATTGTTCGCCGGCGCGTCGGCATGGTGTTCCAAAAATCGAATCCGTTCCCGACAATGTCGATTGGCGAGAACGTCATCATCGGCCTGCGCCTGAATGGCGTGCGCGACCGCAGATTCCTGAACGAACGGCTGGAACAATCGTTGCGCATGGCGGCGTTGTGGGACGAAGTAAAAGACGATTTGCACAAATCGGGCACGAGCCTTTCTGGTGGTCAGCAGCAACGGCTCTGTATCGCGCGTGCGCTCGCGGTAGAGCCGGAAGTGATTTTGATGGATGAACCGTGCTCGGCGCTCGATCCGATTGCGACTGCGAAAATCGAGGAGCTGATCCAGGAATTGAAAACGCAATACACCATCGTGATTGTCACGCACAATATGCAGCAGGCTGGTCGCGTCTCGGATTTCACCGCGTTTTTTTACATGGGCCGACTGATCGAGTTTGGATCGACAACGAAAATTTTCACGAACCCGAGCCAGAAACAGACGGAGGATTACATCACCGGTCGGTTTGGATGATTTAACTCGTGCTCGTGCTCATGCTCATGCTCGAATATTTCGATTACGATCACGAGTAAGAATATGAGTATGAATTAAGATAGAACATGGTTACACCAAAACACATCCTTGGGACATTCGACGAAGCGCTGGCGACGCTGCGCAACGACGTGCTAATGATGGCCGGCCTGGCCGAGCGCAGCCTCGATCGCGCGATCAAAGGGCTGTTGCAGCGCAGTGACGATCTTTGCGCGAACGCAATCGCTGACGACGAAGAGATCGATCAGCTTGAGAAACAGATCGACAAGGACGGGTTCGAGATTTTGCTTCGCTATCAACCGGTCGCGTCCGACCTGCGGCGAGTGATTTCGGCGATGAAACTTTCGCCTAACATCGAGCGCGTGGCCGATCAGGCCACGAACATCGCGCGCCGAGCACGCAAGTTGAACCAGCATCCGCCATTGCCTGAAGTGCAATTGATCACGCCTGTTCAGGCGCGCGCGATGTCGATGTTCAAGGACAGCATCGACGCGTTCGTGCGCGAAGATGTCGAACTTGCCCGCGCGGTGATCAGCCGAGACCAGCAGCTCGACGACATGAACCGTTCCGCAAATCGACAACTGACCGAACGGATGATGCAGGATCGCAATCAGTTGCGCGGTTACTTGAATCTGATCCTAATCTCGCGCTGCCTCGAACGCGTTGGCGATCACGCCACTAACGTCGCGGAGGACGCCGTTTACGCAGCAGCAGCGGAAGACATCAGACATCAAACTGCCGCAGCCTCCGGCTAAAACGGCGCGCGTTGCGTATGCGCACCTAATTGTCGATGTTGAGAAATGCCGGAAGCTCAGGTCACTGCACGGATCGAAGAGGAAAGCAGCGCGATCGCCACTCCGCAGGTCGTGCAGACCGCGCATGAGCGTTTTGGCGACCCGAAGAATTTCATCAACCGCGAGCTGAGCTGGCTGGAGTTCAACGGCCGCGTCCTCGAAGAAGCACAGGACCCGACGCAACCGCTGATCGAGCGGGTCAAGTTTCTTACCATAGTCAGCTCGAGTCTGGACGAGTTTTTTGAGATTCGCGTCGCCGGAATCAAACAACAGATCGAGAGCGAGACCAGCGAGATCGGTCCGGACGGTTTAGGCCCGACGGAGACGTTCGATCGCATCCAAAAAACAGTCCGCGAACTGGTGGCGGAGCAATATGCGCTCTGGAAAAATGAATTGCTGCCGGAACTGGCGAAGAATGGGATTTACGTGCGGGAAATCGCCGAATTGCCTGCGAAACGCGCGGCGTGGGCGCATCGTTATTTTCAACAGGAAGTCTTTCCGATGCTGACGCCGCTGGCCGTGGACGCCAGCCATCCGCTCCCGCATTTGTTGAATCGGAGTCATAACTTGTTGGTGCGGGCAAAGACGCAGCGTCGCGGCGAATCGCTGCACGCCATCGTGCAGGTGCCGCGCGCGCTCTCGCGGCTGATCGCTCTGCCGCGCGGTAAAGGCGCGGCCGAACCGTGGGAGTACATCTATCTCGCCTCCCTCATCAAACAGCATATCGGCGAATTGTTTCCCGGTTGATTCTCGATGGCGCGCACGCGTTTCGCGTCACTCGCAACAGCGATCTCTACATTGATGATGAGGAAGCCGAGAACCTTTTGCGCACTATCGAGCAGGAGCTGCGGCGCTCCAGTCGGGGTAACGCGGTCCGCCTCGAAGTCGAAGTCGATTGCCCGAAAGACTTTCTCGAGTTGCTCCTGCGGTTTTTCAATTTGTCCGAGGCAGATGCCTACAAACTGGACGGGCCGCTGTCCATGACACATCTGGCGCCGCTGGTTGCCAATGACGCATTCGCCAAATTAAAGGACCGTCCGTTTCAGCCGGCGCGCGACCCCGCATTGCCGTCGCAGGCCGATTTTTTTGAAGTATTGCGACGTCAGGACGTGCTGCTGCACCACCCCTACGACAGCTTCGATCAAATCGTCGAGTGGATCGAAGCGGCGGCAAAAGATCCACAGGTTCTTGCAATCAAAATCACGCTCTATCGCACCAGCGGAGATTCGCCCATTGTTGAGGCGCTGATCGACGCGGCGAATGCAGGCAAACAGGTCACGACAATTGTTGAGCTGCGTGCACGATTTGATGAAGCGACGAACATTCAATGGGCGCGGCGGCTCGAAGAAGCCGGCGCGCATGTCATCTACGGTGTAGTCGGTTTGAAGACGCACTGCAAAGCGACGCTCATCGTCAGGCGCGATGCCGATCGACTCCGCCATTATGTCCATCTCGGCACGGGCAATTATCATCCGCGAACCGCGCGCGTTTACACCGACTTCAGTTTGCTCACCAGCGAACCGCAATTGACCGAGGAAGTGGCAACCGTGTTCAACACCCTCACCGGCCTGGCCGGTTATCCCGGTCTGAAAAAATTGATGGTCGCGCCGTTCGACATGCACAGCCGTCTCATCCAATTGATCGAGCGCGAGCGAGATAACGCGCGCGCGGGCAAGCCAGCACGCGTCGTCGCCAAACTGAATGCGCTGGTCGATCAAGAGATTGTCGAAAAGCTGTATGAGGCTTCATGCGACGACGTGACCATCGACCTTATCGTGCGCGGAATTTGTTGTCTGCGTCCGAAAATCCCGGGACTAAGCGAGAACATTCGCGTCATCAGCATCGTTGGCCGATTTCTGGAACACAGTCGCATCTTCTTTTTCGAAAACGCCGGCCATCCGTTGGTTTACCTTTCCAGCGCGGATTGGATGCCGCGCAATTTCTTCCGGAGGATCGAAGTGGCGTTCCCGATCGAGACGCCCGCACTGCGCGATCAGATCATCAACGACGTAATTCCAACAATTCTGAACGATCGCGTGAAGGCGCGCGAGTTGCAGCCGAACGGCACCTACCGGCGGTTGAAACCGGAAGGTCCGGAACCGCGGCGGCAGGCGCAATGGCAATTTCGCGAAGTGTCGCGCGAGCGCACAAAAAAGCTCACCGGCTCGAAGAAAAAACCGCAAGCGGACAAATTAGTTCCGATCACGGTCGTCCATCAAGATTCGGCTGCCGCAGCGACAACATCGGAAAAGCCGCTCACCCCGTGAGATACGACGCCCCGTCGAGGACACAATCGCACTCGAGGTCATCTCACGGGGTGAAAAAAAGAATTCTCGTCATCGACGTGGGTGGCTCGCACGTGAAGTTGATGATTTCACGCGCGCAAAAACGAAAGTTCAAATCCGGACCGGAGTTGACGCCGCGCGAGATGGTGGCGCAGATCAAATCGTTAGTGAGCGATTGGAAATTCGACGCCATCTCGATCGGATTCCCGTCACCTGTCCGCGAGGGACGGATTCTAAGCGAGCCGAAACATCTCGGAAAGGGCTGGGTCGGATTCGATTTCGAAAAAGCGTTCGGCAAACCGGTCCTCATCATCAACGACGCATCCATGCAGGCGCTCGGCAGTTATCATGGCGGCCGAATGCTTTTTCTCGGACTCGGCACAGGCTTGGGCTCGGCCCTGGTGTGGAGCAATTACGTTCTCCCGCTGGAATTGGGCGATCTGCCGTATCGCAACGGCAGCATCATCGAAGATTATCTCGGGAAACCGGGGCTGGCGCGGCGTGGCGAGAACAGCTGGCGGCGCGACGTTGAGCACGCTCTGGTCCAATTGAAAAAAGCGCTCATTGCCGATTACGTGGTCCTCGGCGGCGGCAACGCTAAAAAAATCGATGAACTGCCGCAGGGAATTCAACACGGACACAATCGCAATGCATTTTTGGGCGGAACACGGCTCTGGCAAATCGATCCGCGCACGCGGAAGCCCAAGTGGCAAATCCTGTGAGCCAATACGTCAGTTAAAAGTGTTAAAAGAGTTACAAAAGTTAAGTTTGGCCGCCATGGCAGTTTGCCATTTTAACATTGTAACTTTTGTAACGTTGTAACCTTTGAATCATGGACCTCTATTTTCTTAGACACGGCGAGGCCGATTGGCCGGACTGGGACAAACCCGATGATGAACGTCCGCTCACCAAGCGCGGCAAAAAAGAAATGCGAGAGGTCGCGAAATTTCTCGCGCGTCTTAAGGTGCGACTGAACTTGATCGTTACGAGTCCACTGCCGCGGGCAGCGCAAACTGCCGAGATCGCAGCCGATTATTTGAAAGCGAAATTGCGCAAGGATGAATTGCTCGCGCCGGGATTTGGGATGAGCGAACTGCGAACAGTGCTCAAGCGTCATCACGCAAAAGTGTTGATGCTGGTTGGCCACGAACCCGACTTCACGACAGTCATTTCGGGATTGACCGGCGCTTCGCTTAAGCTTTCCAAAGCGGGCATCGCGCTGCTCGATGTTGATCCGGAGTCTGAAGAAGGAAAACTTCTCTGGCTTTTCCCGCCGAAATTTTCTCGAAAGTCTAAGTGACGAGCGCTTTCGCCAGCGAGTGCGATGCTTTGCCTTCCCAGTCTTGAAGCCAGCTCATGACGCGGGAGCCGAAATCGCGCGGGCGCTCGGCGAAGAAGTGTTCCGCCAGCTCCGCCGCGCCGCGTTGCAGATCGCCCTGGCTAACTTCAATCACGGCGAGCAGCTTGTGACCTTCGCGTTGCCATTTCGAGTTTCCATGTTCGCTCCGCAATCTCTCGCCGAGGAAACTCAAGTCGTGCGCACGACCGAGCAAATTGCCTAATGAACGCAGGTCGTCGCTAAGCGTCCTTAACACCACCGGATTGATTGGCCGCAGGATGCGCAATTGATACCAAAGTGTTTTCGCCCTGGTCCTGAACGCGTGAAAATTTTCGGCGGTCGGATTGGCTGTCGCTTTAGCGAGCGCTTTCCGGGCCTGCTTGTAGCTTGTCTGCACAGCGCGGCGGAGCTGCTTGCAGTTAAATTGGTCAAGGGTCCACTGATCGACGGCTGAACCTGCCTGCTTCAACATCGGGACCGCCTGCGCTTGCCATTCCGCGAACGCGGCCATGAAATTTTCCAGTTCCAAGGTCAGCATCGCTTCGAGTTTTCCATAAGCGTTGCGGCGATGGCGTTGGGTGACTTCCTGAAGTTGCCTCACGGTTTGCAAACGCACTTCCGCATCGCGGATTTCCGAAGTAAGCCGCCCGACATCCCGCAGGCCACGGTCTTGTTTCCGGAAGAAACCTCGTCCGATCTCCTTGCGCACCAGTCGCAGCGCCGCACGCGCTTTCTTCAAGTGCTTGCGCATTTTGTGTACCGGCGTGTCGTCGGTTTTCACTTCGCCTTTGCCGATGGCGATGGCGCCCTCGATTTGTTTGCAGCAGATCCGGCGAAGATTATCGCCTAAAGTTTCGCCGTGCCGTAATTCGTAGCTCATTGCCGATCCTATTCGCGGGCCAGTCTCACATTGCTGTAACGTTTTTCGCCGGTGATTTCACGTCCAAACCAGCGCGGCGGTTTGAATTGGCGGCAGCTCGCCTGGCTCGGGAATTCCACTTCCGCAACCATCAAGCCATGATTGCGCCCGTGATAAATGTCGATCTCGATCTTAAGATTTTTCCACGGAATTTCGTAGCGGGTTTTACGCAATCGCCGCCCGGCCGTGGCCGGCCAGAGCGTGGCAAATTGCTTCGGGCTCAACCGGATTTCGCGTTCTTCTCTCGCCGACGCCCGTCCGACCTTGAAGGTAAGGAAAGCCGTTTTTCTTTTTTTGCGCAAGCGGACGTGCCGTCCGCCCGGTTCGTTTGCCAGATAGCCCTGCGCGATTCGGAAATGCCGTGAGCGCAAGATTTCCAAAGGCAATCGCTTGATCAAAAATTTCCGTTCAATCTCGCGGGACGAGACGTGATGGCGCCGGCGCATCTAATCGATTCAAACGTTTGTTCAGCGAATCGCCAACAATTATTCGCCAAAGAACTCACATCCGGCGAGTGCCGCCGTCGACCCGGCTGGTGAAAGCAACCTGATCCGCTCTTCAATCGCAGGCAGTTTACGCACACGCCGCTCTTATGGTTTCGTAGAGGCTGCTGGCGAAACGGCTGGTCGCGCGCTCCCGGCTGGTAAAACACCCGCGCCAGAATCCGGCGCTGGGGAGACACCCGGCGAAGTCTGAACAGGCGTGGTTGCTGGTGATGAGACCGGCGAAGATTGCGCCGCGGCCTGCTTTTTCATCAGCTCACGCCGGAAGGCGCTGTCGGCGGTGCTTCTGTGCGCATTAAGGATCGATATAGCAAACGTTAGCGCGAAAAAAATGCCGGCCAGCCATGTGGTGAACTTTACCAGCACGTTGGTCGTCTGCGCGCCAAAGATATTTTCCGTGACTCCGCCGCCAAATGCCGCACCCAGGCCTTCGCTCTTTGGCCGTTGCATCAGGATCACCAGCACCATCAGCACCGACACAAGCACAAAAAACCCCAGCAACAGGTTGATCAGAAGATTCATCGGGACGCGAAATATCAACGCTAAATGACGAATGTCGAATGACGAATGACGAAGGAATTTCCAAAATGGCGAAAACTGTAGAGCGTCTGTGTCAGTCCCGAAAGCATTCGGGATTCGCAGAAACGACCTACAATCATTCGGGCTTCGTCATTGATTCGGCATTCGTCATTCGTGCTTCGTCATTCTTAATCGCATCCCAAATCGCGTCCATCTCCGCTAGATCGACATCGCCGAGCCGTTTGCCCTGGCCTCGCAGCTCATCCTCCAGCCGATTGAATCGCGCCACAAATTTGTCCGTGGCTCTCTGCAACGCGCTTTCCGCGTCGATCTTGCATTTCCGCGCCAGGTTGACGAGCGCGAAAAGCACGTCGCCAATCTCATCTGCGATCATTTCTCGGTCTTGCGATGTGATCGCATCTTTTATTTCGCGAAGTTCTTCTTCCACTTTCGCAATCACGTCGCGCACTTCAGTCCAATCAAAATTTACCCGCGCTGCCTTCGATTGCGCTTTTTGCGCGCGCATCAGTGCCGGCAGCGCCTTGGGCAAACTGGCCAGATAATGTGAATCGGCCTTCTTCTCTTCGCGCTTGATCGCTTCCCATTGTTTGAGCACAGCGCCGGCATCGCGCGCGTCGCTGGTCCCAAACACATGCGGATGTCGCCGCACCAGTTTGTCCGAAATTTCCTGGAGGATGCTGTCGATGTTGAAGCGCCGGGATTCCCGGGCGATCTCGGCGTGCATGACTACCAGAAGCAACAGATCGCCCAGTTCCTCGCGAAAATGCGCGTCGTTTTTCGCGCGCGCGGCCTCCGCCACTTCGTAAGCTTCTTCAATCAAGGCGGGCAGCAGCGATTCGTGCGTTTGCTCCCGGTCCCATGGGCAACCACCAGGCGCGCGCAGCTTCGCGACGATTTCGCACAGCTTCCGAAAGCGATCGGCCGTTGATTGGTCCATTCAGAACCAATCAAACATCAAACCTCGAACATCAAACATCCGTTAAATCCGCCATAAAGAGCGGTGCGTGCCGAACTCGGAGATTTCGCCGGAGGATCGTTTGCTGACGTAAATGGTAATCGAAATGACGCTGACAAAAGTGCCGGCAAAGACCAGCGACACCAGCCACGACGGGATGTGCCCGATGCGCAAGGCATGGTAAAACGAGATGAAATCGGTGATCGGCGCACTGGCGTGCAAAAATATTTTTGTCAGCCAGGCCACCAGGATCAGGATAAAGATGAACATGTAATTGCGTTTCAACCGTCGCCCGATCGCCTCGAGCTTGGCGATCTTGAAGCAGGGCAAAATCAAATCTTCGCATACCAATTTTTTCCATTCGCCCTGAAGCATCTCGCGATTTTCCATCACCATCGGGACGAGAAAATGCGCTTCGAGCATCCGAACGCGCGCGCGGAACGCGTCGTAAAAACGATACCGGCGCGCCTCGATCCAGAGGAGCACCCACACAATGGCCAGATTAAAAAAGAAAATGATGTGCGGCACTTCCCGCGTGGAAAACGCGATGGTGATGATGGCAGTGCTGCTGGTGATCGCCCAGTTGGTTGTCATGTCCAGCCGCTGCCGCCAAACCATAATCCGTCCCATCTCGCCCCGATAAAAATGCGACATCGCATTGACATAGCCCGGGTCGTAAATGCTGCGTTGGAAGGAGACGGTTCTTTCCTCTTTCGTAGCTACTGCTGTATCTTGGGCTGCCACGATTTTTTATAGTGCGGCAGGCGATGCGCCTGCCCTACAATCTACTGGATAACTGGCTTTGCCGGATAATCCAATAAATCTCTCCAACTGCCGAATGCGCTCCGCGAGATTATTCAGGTGCTCACGCAAAGTCGAAAGATCGACGATGCAGAAAGGTTTTTCGAACAGGTTCTCGCACGTGAACGGGAACACCCAAGCGTAGTCGAAAACGGCGTCGCGTTTCCTCATGCGCGTACCAATTTGGTAGATGAAATCATTATCGGTATCGGGCGCAGCCGGGCTGGAATTCCAATCGGCTCGGAGCAACAGCGTGCGCGACTGATTTTTGTGATCGGGGTGCCAGAACGCTTGGTGAATGACTATTTGATTTGCGTCGGCACGCTCGCGCGATTGGTGAAGGATGACGCGATACGATCGGCACTGCTACATGCCGAAACTCCGCGCGAATTTCTGGACGCGCTTACTGCGAATTTGTAGCCGCGTCTCTGTGAGACGCGCGAGGCAATGTTTTCAATAGTCCGATCACGCCTCGCACAGCGAGGCGGCTACAACTTATCGCACACCGGCGGATCGCCGCTTTGCTCGCGTGCGCGCAGATTTTTGGGCGCCACTCTTTACGCCTACTTTTACGCCGCCCACCTCGATCTTGTGTCCCCGCCGTGCCGGAGGCGCCTGCGGCCCAAGCGGTCGCCGCCGGTATTTTGTCCTGCGTCCTGCCATACCTTGAATTCGAAGCTCGCTGTTAAAAAGAGTGTCTTGTAGAGGGCGTGTCCTCACGCGCAGATCCATTATGTTATGCGGCTGAGGACAGCCGCCACTACACCGTGACGCGCTCGCCTTCTATTTCGCCTGCTGGAGCAACAGCCGATTTGCTCTTGCGATATCGCCAGATCGCGAACGCAACGAACAAAAGATCAAGAACAATGAACGTCGCGACATACGTCTCCCCGCCGATGCCGAATCCGTAACTGTGCAGGCCTTTACCCAGAACAAAGTTCACGCCATACCACGCCATTAACACGGCGAGAAAACAAACAACACTCGCAACTGCCAGGCCGAAATGCGTCCACCAACCAGCGAGTCGACCGTGCAACGCCAGAATGTAACAAAGTAGCGCAATTAGCGCCCATGTTTCCTTCGGGTCCCAGCCCCAAAACCTGCCCCAGGAATAATTTGCCCATACGCCGCCAAGAATGGTGCCTGCGGCAAGCAGCAGCACACCAAGCTGGAGCACCCGGTAAAGCCAGAAATGCATCGGCGCGTCCGCGCGCGCCGCGGCGGGATCGCGCGCGTATCGCCAAAGCAAAATGTGTCCAAAACCCATTGCGAGCGCGAACGCCGCGTAGCTCAGTGTGATGGTAAGCACATGAACCGTGAGCCAGAAATTATCGCGTAACACTGGGACGAGAGGATCGATGCTTGACGGCATGGCGATCGGCATTTGATGCACCAGTAATAGTGCGATGAGCGTGACCGATAACGCCGCCAGCAAATACACGCGCGCCCGGTAACGCGCGAAAAAGATCATCCCGAAAAGTGAGACCGCGAATGAAACCCAAATGATCGATTCATACATGTTTGTCACTGGCGGCCGACCGGCAATCATGCAGCGCATAGCGATCCCGGCTGCCTGAAACGCGAGGCCGAGGAGCGCAATTGCGACACCGAGGTTTTGCAGCAACCGTCCCCGCTGGCGCAAGTGTGCGGCGATGAGAATCACGAGCGCAGTTCCATAACACCAGATCGCCCGGTAAAAGCCTTCGAAATGATTGTAAAAATATTCGAGCCGCAGTAGCCGCTCCTGCGGATAAACTGAAGGACTGAGGCCGCGTAGATTTTCGCGTAGCTGGTTGGCGGCGCGGCTGAAGTTAAATCCGTCGCCATTGACGTACGCGGTGGCCACCGTCTGCAATTGAATCTGCACCGGCGAGAACTGCGCCTCGGAATAATATTTAGACCACCCCGATGGCTCGACCCACTGATCCGTTTCATTTGTCGGCGCAGGCAGAATCAGGAGCGCGCTTCCGTCCATCACACGAGCCAAAAGCGTAAGCCGATCACTGACGCCCAACGCTTCCTGTTGAACCCGGTCGAGCGGTTTTTCTGCGCGCTTGAGCCCCTGCGCCTCATTGGCGATTCGTTGTAAGTCAGCCGATCCGGCCAATTGCGCGAAGGAAAATCGCCGCTGCGCTTTATCGAGCCCGAGTCGTTCCTTAAGCTGGCCGAATGAGACGAGCACCATCGGCTCGTTTTTCCAGTCATGCGTTTCGAGCAATGCCGACAAGACGAAATCGTTCGGCTGCCATTGTCGGCCGGTTTTATCTGTGTAGCTCGATCGTCCGGTGATCCGGATCAGTGTTTCCTTTGCAAACGTGTCCACCGGTTTGCGTCGGCCGCCGTCCTGGATCGCCACCAAGCCCCATTGCTTGAAATCCAAGCCGCTGCTGTCTGTAGCCGACACATCCGGCAAGGCAGCGTAGTCCACGCCTCTAAACAGCGCGGTCGCTATCGCGATAAAGATCAGAACCCGTGCTCTCAAGCGCCGAAAAGTAGTTCTCGCCGCTGGTCATGTCGAGGCGGCCATTTCGCGTATTTCCCTGACGAATCGCGTTTCAAGTTGTCTGGACGGTCCTCCACTTGTACTGCCCGCGCTCGTAAAAGCGATGCGAAGACGCATCGCACTCCAAAGCACTGCGTGCGAAATCCAGAGGGGATGCTGTGCTGGTTTCGCGAAGCTTTCGGAGTGCGCGCGCGTCCTCGCGCCGCTTTTGCAGCATAACGGTAGCAATGATCCCTTCGTTTCCATTTGCGAAAGTTGAAGCAACGCGGTTACCTTAAGACCCGTGTTCAGCTTGAGGATGCTCGGCAGCGGGAGCGCGGGAAACAGCGCGCTGGTTGCAACCAATCATTGCAAGATTCTCGTCGATGGCGGGCTGAGCGCGCGGCAATTGGCGTTGCGGCTGGAGCAGTGCGGGGTAATCCCGGAGCAGCTCGACGGCGTCCTTCTCACGCACGAACACACTGATCATATCTGCGGACTTGAAGTTCTCTGCCGCAAATTTGATCTGCCGATCTATTGCAATCGGCTCACGGCAGAAGCGCTCCGTTGCAGCGCCCTCTTGGAACAACGTCGAAATTGGCGGATCTTTGAAACCGGTTCCGGGTTTTCAATTTGCGACATCACGGTGCAGACATTCCCGGTGCCGCACGACGCCGTTGATCCGCTGGGGTTCGTCTTTCACGCCGGCTCAGGCAGCCTCGGGTTCATCACCGATCTCGGATACGTGACCAAATTGATCGTTGAACGATTGCGCCAGGTGCAAACGCTCGTGATCGAGACCAATCACGACGAAAAACTTTTGCAGAACGACACGCATCGGCCGTGGCCGGTGAAACAGCGCATCCAATCGCGGCATGGTCATCTGTCGAACACGGCTGCAGCAGGCGTGATCGAAGAATTGTTACCGGGAAAAATCGAGCGCGTGGTGCTCGGCCATCTCAGCCGCGATTGCAACACGCCCGCGCTGGCGTTGGAAACAGTGCGCGCGTCACTGGCAAAGTGCGGCAAGGTCGATCTTGAAATTCATTGCGCCACCCAATTCGAAATCACTCCACGCTTTCGCATCGGCGAAACCGACCCTAGTCCGTTTCAGCCGACATTCGAGAACGCCTTTTTCCAAAACGCCCGGTAGCGGCTGTGTGCCCGCCGTAGTCAGCAAGAGCGGACGACCGCCGCATTCATGTGTGACAGCTCGATGGCCGTCGGAATTTCCGGCGCCATTTTTCGAAACTCGTCGGCGGTCATCTCATGCGTGTTAGATGCGTTTCATCCTTTATACTTCATCCTTCAGCCTTTCACTACGTTGGCCAGTGATTGACTGGAGCGATTGGTTAGGCATGCCGCATCGCGCGACCAACAGCGCTGAGAGCAGGAATGACATTGTTGATGGAGTGAATACACACCGGTACCCAAAAAGCCTCCTTCCAAGACGCACGCCGCCAATAGAAATATGAAGCAGACTGAATGAGAAAAGACGGAAGAACGATAAAGGCGTGCGGCCACCAAGGCCATACGTGTAGCGCGCTGATGAAGAGCGCTGACGTGAGTATCTGAGCCCAGTCCGGTGCGCGAAGTCGCCGCACTAGCTCGAACAGGCCAACAAGCATAAGCGACTCAATGAGCGGACCGAAAATCAGCAGCCCAAACACGTCCGCAGCATCGCCGCGGAGGTAAAATGCCCGAGGAGGACGCGGGAGTCGGGCGAGCCAAGTCCATGTAGCTATGAACGAGCCGACGGCAATGCAGTAGCAGCCCATAACGAGCGCAAAGACGATCTTCGAATGACCACGTGGAAGGAATGACCTTAGCCGGATGGGGACCATCGGTTTCCTTGGCGATCTCTCCGGGATCGTGGGTGCAGGAGGTAGATCCTGCTGGCGCTGCTCCTCAACTTCGGCTTCGTGGCTCAATTCGGCTTCGAAGCACTCACCACACACGCTCCTCGCGCTAACAGGCGTTGCCCACTTACTGTATTTTTTACCGCACGTCTTGCAGATAGCCACGGTCAGGCAGGTCTAACGACCCAAGCTCAGCGACCCGGCAGGACAACGCCGGTGGCGCGGATCGAGGACAAACGAAATGAAAAAGAACATGAAGCGCAAAGCGCCCCGCCGGGTTCGCTGCAGCGGTAATGATATACTTGGCTCAGATGTCCCTCGTAGAGCAACGGAAGCAAAATGAAGTTATAGTAGGTGCTATGGCTGACACTCTTTCCGTTCGATTTTCTAAAGCCACTAAAGCACTTGTCCGTCATTGGAACTCAAGCCCTTGGTTTCCGCAACAAGGCTTCGCTAGTTACGCTCGGCTTATCGGGCGTGTTGGCGTTTATAGTCGTGGGAAACCATGTAAAGGGTTACACATCTTCCGCGTCGGTCGGCTGTTTTATTTTGCCGACGGCATGGAGTTGTCCCAAATGAGAGAGTCACCTTCTCTTTTCAGATATATCGCTCCAATCAAACCGCCACTTCCGCTGTCCGAAAGTTTGACAACGTCCTCGTCTGTCAGCGTATAACGCGCTGCCACTGTCCATTCGGGAGCCAGTTTTGCTATAGACACGTAGGCTTCGTTAGGATTGTCGGCGTACAGTCTCGCGTCTGAGGTCTGCTTCCCGTCCAGAATCAAAGTGACCGATTTTCCAGAGTATTGTTTCAAATCGTCGCGTTTCATTTCGTCAGCCTGATATGCAACCTCGCGCATAGCGAGCTAAATCGCGAGTTAGAAACCGGATTTTACCATCCATATTACTGCGAGCAACAGGCCGCCAACTACTGCACATTTAACCATGACCCCAGTTTTGGCGTGATCGTTTCTTTGGGTTAGCCTCTTTAGCCCATCCTCGTAGGCTACCAAAAATACCATGCAGACTCCGAACGCCGCAAGCCAGACAATTGCAAAATTAAGCGACGTTGTAACAAAGCCCCCAAAAGTCAGATCGTAAGTCATGGCGTGTTGCTGTGATACATGAACCAGATAACCCCGATCACTAATCCCCCGACCACCGAGCATTTCAGTGCCGTTCGAACAAGCCGCTTATCCGTCGCTTTGTTTCTTTCGCCGTCGTAACCTCTCTCCTGCTCATAATACGCTAGTAAAACTGCGCAAAATATCGAACCAGCGATAGACCACACAACAAAGCCTAAGAGTGAGTCAAACGTGAAGTAGTGGTGGGTCACGGCAAACGACACCTAAAAAACGTGGTAGATTTACGACTCTGAATCCGACTTCTCGATTGCAGGACCTAAATAAATCCGAGCCGCGATTCCCTGTGTCGGAACTTGAAACGTATCATCGCTTCCGCGAGAGCGTTCTAAACGGTATATCACGCGCTCTACCGGATAGAGGTAATTATTGCTTACGTCTGGTAGAGAAAAAAAATCTCCCTGTCGGGGCAGAATGTCCATGTCAGCGGTGTGTTGTTGAACGGCACTTGATTCGTGAAAAACGATTAGGGTCTTCATGGAATATCGTGGGTGGTTATATTGTTGCTTAAAACATCTTGAAAGCGAGTCTTGAACGCTCTGCGTTTTTCCAGTCAGTCGCGCATACGGCAAACGCTTCCCGAAGATGCCAAATGCAGCGGTGAGAAAACGTCCGCCGTCGTTGTCTTTCCGCTCGTTGAACCGGAACGCTTGTTCGTCGCAATAGCGGAACAAATGGAATGGCTCAACGTTGACATAGGTTCCCTTTAACGAGCGTTTAAGTAGCGACCAAAAATTCTCCAATCCGTTCGTGTGGACTTGGCCTTTCGCGTAGCACTCCAAGTGGTCAATGATTTGCCGGTCGTAATCGCGCTCCAAATCGTCGTATGACATGAGCGCATCTGTGCAAACGGTCGCGCCCTGCGCTACATGTTCGCGGACATTGCTGCATAGCTCCGGTCTGCGTGTTGTCTCAACGACTTTGAGAACTACGCGAGACACACGCTTGCCGCGTCCCCGTTCCAAAATCCCTTGTATGGGCGTCTTGTTGACACCTGCATCGCCAACGGGTGTCCGGCGGCATTTGTGCATGTAACGCGCCTTTGCGCCGATGTACGTTTCGTCAGCCTCACAGGTGCCTGTCATTTTCTTAAATGAGCCATTCTGCATCGCAAACCGGATGCGCTGAAGCATGAACCAAGCGGTCTTCTGCGTGACTCCGAGCGAACGATGGGCTTCGTAAGAACTGACCCCGTTCTTAGCGTTCACAATCAGCCACATCGCGCAGAGCCATTTGTCCAACGAGATTGGACTAGCTTCGAAAATGGTTCCGACTTTGACGGAGAATTGTTGTTTAGTCGTGCAGTTGTCGCACTCCCAAATCTTGCGGCTTTTCAGGAACCGAACGTCTTTCGATTCGCAGTTTGGGCACTTAACGCCGTTCGGCCAACGCAACGCCACCATGAAATCAAAAGCGTTATCACCAATGGCGAAAAAGGTGATCGCTTCGTGGAGTGTTTGAGGAAGGTTAGAGTCAAGGTTAGGTAGGTTGCTCACACCTCCTTTACGGCTGAGCCAAATATATTATTACCGCTGCAGCGCATGGTTAGGCGGTGCTCGTAAGTGGTGGATTGAGAACAAGCCACCTAAGGGAGACTGCATCGTGCTCTCTCTGGCAGTCATTATTGGCATCTCGATTTCGCTTGGTGCCATAGCAATCAAGTCAATGATGGCAAAAAATCTGGTGGAGCACTCCAATAACCTGAATCAGTCCAAATACCACCGTGACTACGGTAAGCAAAAGAACTCGGTTGGCGGTCTTTTGGCTCTCAAGGGCGATCCGGATGTCGAGAGCGTCGCGGACGTGACTACCCCAAGTCTCGTGTCGCTTCACGTCCTCAAGAGCGTCGCGCAACTCCTCGATGCTCGCCTCTCTGAGCCAGCTATGAATCTCTCTTGGGTCGCCGCCACCAAGGACTTCAAGTGCAGTTTTTCGTGGCATAATATGGAACCGCCTAACTACAATTCGACGAAAGTTTGTCTCGCCTATTTCGGCTTTTTCCCGCGAGGGACTCCGCGTAAGAGGAAACCATGCCTTCTCTTTTTAACGCCGCGCCCAACCTGCACAAGCCCAAATTGCCGAACAGGTTCGTGATTTTGCAGGCGACACGCCTGCCGCCACAGGCACAAATTATTTTTTCTTGTGGCCGACCATTTCGCCGCGCAGTGTGCGGCGATCGACGCGCGTTAGATTTTTTTCCATTGCTGGTGTGAGCAATGAAATGTGAGGGATCTCGCAGAGATATTCGGCGATGAACCAGATTGGTTTCTCGGTAGTCATCCAGTGAAGATGATCGAATCGCGCGAGGTTCACCGGGCGTGAATAGCGTCGCAGAGTGCGTTCGCCGCGTAGATTAAAGTAAATGTTAAAATAACTCATGGCCAGCTCGCGCAGGCTGCGATACACCGGCTCGCGATAACGGCAGCCGGTAAAATTGGATTTCGCCACCGCGCCCCAGTGCCCGCGTACTTTGAAAATCGCGACGACATGGTCGGTGTCCTGTTCCGCTTCCAAATCGAAAATCAGGGGTGGGAATCCCAAAATGCGGAGCGCCGCTGCGCCGAAAATTCCGCCCTCTAGACATGACGCGGTGCGATCGTGCAGGACTTTCTTTGGCGATCGCGCGGTGAAACTCAGGTTGTAAGGCAGCTCGTCGAGAAATTTCTGTACGCCCGCCGGCGTTTTCAACGCGCGCAACTGGCGCAAGTTGGATGGCGTAAAACCGAAGGTGTTAGTGCTTAGCACGAACGAAATCTAATATTTAACGGCCAGGCTCGGGTGAAAGCTGGAGCTTCGAGGCAATGAAAGCGATGCGAAGACGCATCGCACTCCAAAGCACTTCGTGCAAAAACTCCGAACACGCCGTTCTTTCGCGGCAGCTTTTGGAGTGCGGACGCGTTCTCGCATGCCTTTGCTCCATTGGATCTACAACTTTCCTGGGTGTCACTTCCGATCGGGCTCGCGCTTGAAAACTCCTTCGCCGTGGGCGTTAAGATTTTCTACTACCACCTTTGTCGCTCTGCCGTCCGGCCCGATGGTAAAAGTGATGCCGCTTCGGCCAACGGCGTTTTCGCCTTGTGTCTCGTACGTGAAGGTGTCGCGATCATAATGTTTCATGGCGAAGGTCATCTTTTTCGGGCCTTGCACGATCGCCAAGCCGCCGTCCTTTTCGATGATGGAAATGTCGCCAAAGAAATCGTTCGCATATCGCCCGACGTAGGCGCTGTTTTTCAGCGCGGGCGCCAGCGATGCCGGCGGTTTCGAGTAATCAAACCCCAGTACGGTGCCGGTCGTTGCCGGATTTGAATACAGCTGTTTGAAAAGAGTAAACCAGTCTTGCGTAGAGCTGCCATATAGCGCGAGATCCACAAAGATCGTTCCCAGTCCTTCCGCGAACCCGGTTGGATAGCCGTTGGTGAGTACGACAACGCCGAATTGCTCAGCGGGGACGAGATTTACATAAGTCGCCGCGCCCAAGTCAAAGGCGCCGGAATGATTTAAGCGCAACCGCGCCTGCTGATCGTAGCCGACGTTCCACCCCAAACCGTAGAAAGTCGGCAGTTGCGTGAAGGGATTGAAACCGGTCAGCATGTGTGGATGATGCGTCTCGGCCAACGCTTTTTCTTCAACGATTTGTTTGCCTTCAAATTTGCCATTCCCAAGCTGTAACCGCATCCATTTTGCCACATCATTCACCGACGAACTCACTCCGCCCGTCGGCGATTGCGCATCTGGGTCGCGCTTGAACTTTTGCACCCATTTGCCGCCAACCAGTACGTGGCCCAATGCCTTGTTTGAGCGGGTGACAAAATCGGCATAGCGCGAACTGGTTGAAGTCATGCCAAGCGGCTTATACAACTTTTCCTGGCAGAGCGCTTCCCATTCTAGCCCATACGCTTTTGCCGCCGCAACAGCGGCTTCGGTCATCCCAAAATTTGTGTAGGCATAATGCGAACGAAAACTGGTCGCGGGATGTTGGTACCGCAGGCGATGCAAAGTTTCCGCGCGGGTAAATCCGAGATCCTCGAGCAAATCGCCCGCGTGATCCGGCAGGCCGCTCCGGTGCGAATACATGTCGCGGATCGTGATTTCGCGCGTGACCCACGGATCAAACATCGCGAAACTGGAATCGAGGACGTTCAGCCTTGAGTCCCAGGTAATTTTCCCTTCGCCGACCAGGTCGGCAATTACCGTCGAGCCAATCGGTTTGGACACCGACGCGAGCTGAAATACGGTGTCCGCATCAACCGGCGTCTTTGTATTCACATCGCGGACGCCAAATCCTTTCGCATACACGACTTTGTCCTGAAACACGACAGCGACGGCCACGCCGGGCACCGCGTTTTCTTGAATTTTCTTTTGCGCGAGCTTTTCAATTTCTTGAACGGCGTGAGTCACGTGCTCTGAAGTGAGATGAGATTTTTCCGCTGGAGCCGCGGTAGACAACGCTAGAAGGGCAAGTAATCCTGCGCTGGTGAGAAAGGTTCGCGGCATGATTCGCATAGAATTGTTGAATTGATCAGACCTTCCGGGCAAAGCGACGCGAGGACGCGTGCGCACTCCGAAAGCTTACGCGAAACACAAAAGGCGTCTTGCGGACATTTCGCACGAAGTGCTGTGGAGTGCGATGCGTCCTCGCATCGCTTTCATTGTTTTGATGTCGTTACAACCCTATGGGATGCCTGGCGTCAAAACCGCGCGGTGGCCGGTAAATGGGATACCAGCGCGGCGCCCATTTGCCGGTGTAACGATCGTATGGCGTGGTGTCGAGTCGCAGCCCGGCGATGACTGCGAAGGTGTGACCATCGCGTGCGTAGATGGTGATCCATTTGCCAGGGCCGCGGTCGCCGTAGCTGCGAAACTCGGTTGAGCTTATCGGTGAACTTATCAATCCCGCCGCGGCGAGAACGTAGGAGACAGTACCGGAACAATCGTAACCGCGGTCATCAAATGATTTATGACCGCCGCCGTATCGATACGGCTTGGAGCGAAGTTGATTGGCCGCCCAGATCGCTCGTTTCACTGCGAGCGGCGCATGTCTTGGCGCAGCCGCGTGCCCGAAACGAAGACGGGCTGTGCTTCCCGAGACTACTGGTCCGGAATCCGGAAAGAGATCGGCCGACGCCGGTGAAACGATCAATGCCAGGACCGCGATGCCGAGCAGGATTTGACGACTAACCGGATTGATAAACTCCTCCGGGGCGGTCTTGTATAAAGGAAAGCGGCAGTTGGAAAGAAAAAATTTCAGAAAAATTTTGATGGATTCGTCTTGTCCGCAAGACGATGGCAAAGGAACCCGCCGGAGGCGCAAAATATCCGGCGGCAACGCGTGCATGTCCAACGCGTTGCGGACAACGCGTTCCACCGCGGAGAATTTGTGGTAAACTCGCGGCATGATCCGCGCAGTCGCGTTGCCGGTGACATTGCTTGCCGCAGCGATCGTAACAGTCGCTGCCGGTCCATCGACGAGCAACAAATCCGACGAACCCGATGCGTTCGATATCGAACCGCCGATATTAAAACAAAACCTTTCGGATGCGCCGTTGCCGGCGACAGGGACGCCTGACGCAGAGGTTGCGCGATTGGAAAAACAATTGGAACGCGCAAGAAGAAATGCAGACGGCACGGAGCGCCTCTACAAAATTGGCGTGCTCGCAAAGGTGGAAGTGGAGCAACGCTTGTTGAAGGTGGTTCGAAGTGAATCGGACCTCGCCAATGCGCGGGTCACACAGGCCAAAGAAAAAGTTGCCGAGGAGGAATCTCGCGTTGCGTCCGGAGAAAATGCAAAAGATGAGCTCGATGCGGCCAAAGCAACGCTGGCGCAGTTAACCGAAGCCGCGCAGGTCGCACTGGCAAAGCGCGAGCGCGCCGAGCTTGAGACTGCCGAAGCAAACGTACGTCGCCAACAAAAACTTCTTAAATTGGGTAGCGCGGATAAATCCGATGTTGATCGCGCTCAGGAAAAACTCGCCGAGCTTAGGGCGCCGAAGAACTAATCACGCCGCAATGTCACAGCGCCTGAGCGGGTAGGGCGCATCACTCCGTGCGCGCCTCTCTGGCTTCGAAATGAACGGCGTACAGAGGACTGCCCGCCCTACCAGTTGGCATTACACTGGTTTGGAAGGTAGGACGCGTCCCAACCGCGCTAGTAGCCGGCCGCCATTCCGTCCTTGCGCGATTCGCTCGCGCCAACATACACCCGTTGGCCGTCGTGCATTTCCACTTTGATGGCTTGGTAGCCGCCGTAGCCGCCGACATCGAAACGCACGTCGTGACCTTTTTTCTGTAGTTCGCGCACCGTCTCGTACGGGATACCGCTCTCGACTTCGACGTAGCCGCCTGACTCAGTCATTTTTTCGCCGGTTGGTTCATTGTCGCCTTCGTGTTGCCAACGCGCTGCGTCGCCGGCTTCCTGCACGTTCAAACCGAAATCGATCTGGTTCGTGAGCACTTGCACATGACCCTGCGGTTGCATGCCGCCGCCCATGACGCCAAACGCTTCCCACGGCTTGCCATCTTTCATGATGAAACCAGGAATAATGGTGTGAAAAGGACGCTTGCCCGGTGCGTAAACATTCGCGTGCTGCAGGTCCGTGGAGAAGAGTTCGCCGCGATCCTGAAACATGAAGCCGAGGCCGGGCACTACGATCCCGCTGCCCATGCCGCGATAATTGCTTTGTATGAGCGAGACCATGTTGCCTTCGTCGTCAGCTGTGCAGAGATAAATCGTATCGCCATGATCGAGCGCCGGACTGCCTGCCTCGACCTTTTTCGCCGCGTGATCTGGATCGATCAATTTGCGACGCTCCGTTGCGTAGCTTTTCGAAAGAAGGCCGGTGAGTGGAATCTTTGCGAAATCAGGATCGGCGTAAAATTTCGCGCGATCAGCCCAGGCGATTTTCTTCGCTTCGATCATGG
>WNGA01001577.1_pt1 | contig 38431 bp, 36 predicted proteins | sample 5400061 | NCBI WGS metagenome assembly WNGA01 (sample SAMN13153366, study PRJNA577476) | soil metagenome | isolation source: 100 cm soil or saprolite under grassland replicate 2 | place: USA:California | collected 2016-06-15
AAGCTCGTCTCGGCGGCGGGATTTCAGCTCAAAGGCAGCGGCTGGTACGCAACCGATTTCAAGAATTCCGGCGCGAAACCCGCGGCAAAGTCCGACGCGGGCAAGGATGGGGAATCCAAGCCCGCGGAAGCCAAGGGGACGGACGCGGGCAAAGACGGGCAATCTAAGCCGGCGGAAGCCAAGAGCGGTGCCACCAAGAGCGCGACCACCGGCGAACCCGCCGCCACGAGTCCGCGTCCCGCGCCCGCAACTGTTCCTACCGCGAACGAGCGGTGATACCGACGACAGCGTGACTTTGAAACGTTACCTGAGGCGTTACCTGGTTGCGGGGTTGCTGGTCTGGGTGCCGCTCGGCATCACGATCTGGGTGCTGGTCTGGCTGTTGACGACGCTCGACCAGACGCTGCTGCTGGTCCCGGAGAGCGCTCGGCCCGAGGCCGTTGTCGGCTTCCACATTCCGGGACTCGGCGTGGCCCTGTTCGTGGCCATCCTGCTCCTGACCGGCGTCATCGCCGCCAATTTCTTCGGTGCCCGACTGATCCTGCTCTGGGAGTCGGTGCTGGGCCGCATACCGGTCGTCAAGTCGATCTACTCCAGCGTCAAGCAGGTCAGCGACACGCTGCTCTCCGAGAGCGGCACGGCGTTCCGCAAGGCGCTCCTGGTCGAGTATCCGTATCCGGGTAGCTGGACGATCGCTTTCCTGACCGGCGCACCGGCCGCCGAAATCGCGGAAGACCTGCCGGGTGAGCACGTGAGCGTCTACATCCCGACCACGCCCAATCCCACGTCAGGGTTCTTTCTCATGCTGCCGAAATCGCGCGTCCACGAGCTCGACATGACCGTGGACCAGGCATTGAAGTACATCATCTCGATGGGTGTCGTCGCGCCAAGGTTGCGTCACGCCGCCGCCCCCCCACAGATCGCCGTCACGGCAGCCCCCGCTGCCCGAAATTGACCGTGTAACCGCACCTCGCCGACCGCCCGCGTGGCGGCGCGCGACCGCGCCCTCTTGCCCGCGCCCGAATTCGCAACTTTGGCCCCTGGATGATCCGTCGGAGAAAAACTTGAAACGCACCGACTATTGCGGTCGCATCGACCGCCAACACCTGGCTCAGACGGTTACCGTCTGCGGCTGGGTACATCGCCGCCGCGATCACGGCGGCGTCATTTTCATCGATCTGCGCGATCGCGAAGGTCTGGTGCAGATCGTCTGCGATCCCGATCGCGCGGCGACCTTCGCCGTCGCGGAAAAGCTGCGCCACGAATTCGTTATCGGCGTGACGGGTCTCGTGCGGCCGCGCCCCGAAGGCACGGTGAATCCGGACCTCGCGAGCGGCGAGATTGAAATCCTCGCGCACGAGATCGAGATACTCAACACCGCGCAGACGCCGCCGTTCCAGCTCGACGACGAGAATCTGTCGGAAACGGTCCGTCTGCAGCACCGCGTGGTCGACCTGCGCCGCCCCCAGATGCAGAAGAACCTTATGCTGCGCTACCGCGCGGCGACGGCTGCGCGCCGCTATCTCGATGCCCACGGCTTCATCGACATCGAGACGCCGGTGCTCTACAAGTCGACACCGGAAGGCGCGCGTGAATTTCTCGTGCCCTCGCGCATCCATCACGGGCTGTTCTATGCGCTGCCGCAGTCGCCGCAGCTGTTCAAACAGATGCTGATGATGGCGGGCTTCGATCGCTACTACCAGATCGTCAAGTGCTTCCGCGACGAGGATTTGCGCGCCGACCGTCAGCCGGAGTTCACGCAGATCGACATCGAGACCTCATTCCTGACCGAGGTCGAGATCCGCGAAATCATGGAAGGGCTGATGCAGCAGATGTTCAGGGACGCGTTGCAGGTCGAACTGCCGGATCCGTTTCCGGTCATGAAATACGCGGACGCGATGCGCGACTACGGCATCGACAAGCCCGATCTTCGCGTGGCGCTGAAGCTGACCGAGCTCACCGACGTGATGGGAAACACCGAGTTCAAGTTGTTCCGCAGCGCGGCCGAGCTGCCGAACGGTCGCGTCGCCGCGCTGCGCGTTCCCGGCGCCGGCGGCGGCGAGCGCCCGCTCACGCGCAAGGAGATCGACGATTACGCGGCGTTCGTCAAGATCTATGGCGCCGGCGGTCTCGCTTACATCAAAGTCAACGATGCGGCCAAGCGGAACGAGGAAGGTCTGCAATCGCCGATCGTGAAGTTCCTGTCGGCCGAGATCCTGGACACGATCATCGAGCGCACTGGCGCGCAAACGGGAGACTTGATCTTCTTCGCCGCCGACCGGGAAAAAGTCGTCAACGATTCGCTGGGGGCGCTGCGGGCGAAGGTCGGGCACGACCGCGGTTTCGCCGAAGAGGGATGGAAGCCTCTGTGGATCGTCGACTTCCCGATGTTCGAATACGACGACGAGCGCCGCAGTTGGGTCGCGCGGCACCATCCGTTCACCTCGCCCAAGGACGGTCACGAAGCCCTGATGAAAACCGATCCGGCCAATGCGATCGCAAAAGCGTACGACGTCGTGCTGAATGGGTGGGAGATCGGCGGCGGCTCGGTGCGCAACCACAAGCCGGAGATGCAGGCGAAGCTGTTCGAGGCGCTCGAGATCGGTCCCGAGGAGCAGCGAGAGAAGTTCGGCTTCCTGCTCGACGCGCTCAGCTACGGTGCGCCGCCGCACGGCGGCATCGCTTTCGGCTTCGACCGTATCGTCGCGCTGATGGCCGGCGTCGAGCAGATCCGCGATGTGATCGCTTTCCCCAAGACACAGCGCGGACAAGACCTGTTGGTCGAAGCGCCGGCGCCGGTCAGCGAGCAGCAGCTGCGCGATCTGCACATCAAGATCCGCTGAACCGCGTCTTCATGATTCATCCGGCCCCACGCCGCATGCCGACCGCCGCCGGCCGTCTGCTTTTGTGCTCTCTGCTCGCGCTCGTGCCGCTCTCATCCGTCGGCAAAGCACCGCCGCAATCCGAAATCGCGGCACAGGATCTCCCGGCGGAAGCTCGCACCACGCTCGCACGCATTCGCTCGGGCGGGCCGTTTCTCTACGAGCGCGACGGTGTCGTTTTCGGCAACCGCGAACGGCTGCTGCCGCCCAGGCCCCGCGGCTACTACCACGAATACACCGTGCCGACACCCGGCGTGCAGAGTCGGGGCGCGCGGCGCATCGTCTGCGGGGGTCATGCCGCGACCGTTGCCGAGTGCTACTATTCCGACGACCACTACCAGTCGTTCAGGAAGATCCAGCGATGAAGCCTCCCGATCTCGCGGTCGCGGCCGATGCCGGTGTACGCGATTGGTCGGGCGCGCCAGACGCGATCAAGACAGCGGCCGCCGCCGCCAACCTCAAATATCGTGTGGTCGACTTGCACGGCGTCGGCGGCAAGAACGAGTTGATGGAAGCGCTCGTCAAGGGGCTGAAGCTCCCCGAGCACTTCGGCGACAACTGGGACGCGCTGGCCGACTCGCTCGAAGACAGCGACTGGCTCGGCAATCACGGCATGGTCATCTTCGTCCGCCACGCTGCGGCGTACGGAAAGTCGTATCGCGTCGACTGGGAAACGCTCGCCGACATTCTGTCCGAGGCAGCCGAGTACTGGCAGGAGCGGCACAAGCCGTTCTGGGTCTTTGTCGCTTGAACATCACTTTCTCCCCATGCGGGGAGAGGGTCGGGTGAGGAGCGATGCATTGCCGTACAAGATCCCCATCTCGACGCTGGTTATCGTCCACACGCCGGATCTGCGCGTGCTGCTGCTCGAGCGCGCGGACTATCCCGGCTATTGGCAGTCCGTAACCGGCAGCCAGGAGCCCGGCGAGACGCTGGGCGAGACTGCGGTGCGCGAGTTGCGCGAGGAAACGGGAATCGATACCGAGGCTTTCGGCGGCGTTGTCGACTGGCAGCTCACCAACGAGTACGCAATCTTTCCGCGGTGGCGCCACCGCTATCCCACCGGCACGACGCATAACACCGAGCACGTTTTTGCGCTGGAAGTGCCGGAGCCCGTCGCCGTGATTCTCAATCCGCGCGAGCACCTGGGGCATCTCTGGTTGCCTTGGAACGAGGCCGCGCCGAAATGCTTTTCGTGGTCGAACCGGCAGGCGATCGAGGAGCTGCCGCAGCGCGTCATGACGCAAAGGACACATCGATGAAGGCGACCCGTTCCTATCCAAGCAATCGCTGCATTCGCTCTGCGTACCTCGGCACGCGTGCGCTGCTCGTTGCCACGGCTGCGTGCGCTGCTGCGACGGTATTGGCGCAAACGCCTTCACCACCGCCGCCCACTGTCACCGTCACGGCATCCGCGACCGCTACGGTCATCAACGACCGCCTCCAGGCCTGGTTGCGTGCCGAGGCCGAGAATGCGAGCGCGAGCGCGGCCGCGAGCCAGGTCAATGCGACCATCGCCAAGGCGCTGGCCGATGCCAAGGGCCACCCATCGGTCAAGGTCGCGACCGCTGGCTACTCGACGCAACAAGTCAGCGACAAGGTGAAGGCGCAGCGCTGGCGGGTCGTGCAGACGATCAGTCTTGACGCCGGCGACTTCACATCTGCCGCGGCATTGATCTCACGTCTGCAGGACGAGCACGGCCTCCTCCTCTCCGGCATGGGTTTTTCGCTCGCGGAGAAAACGCGGCGCGACGCCGAGGACAGCGTGACGCAGCAGGCCCTCAAGGCATGGCAGACTCGCGCTCAGCAGGCGGCGCAGGGATTGGGGTTCGCAACGTGGCGAGCCGGCCACGTCACGGTGCAGACGAGCGAGCCCGGCCGCATCTTCCCGATGGCGCGCGCGCAAGCGATGAGCGGGTCGGCGGGTGGAGCGCCGGTCGCGATGGAAGGCGGCACGACCGACGTGACGGTGACGGTCAGCGGCGAAGCCGTGCTCCAGTAGGGCGAAAGTCGTCGCAACGCTGCAGCGCAGTGAGCCGCGGTGGCGGGCATGTTGTGGCGCCGTCGTCGCCAGCGGGTGGCTCGTGCGCGGCCACTCGTGGGTTGAGTTGCCGCCGCGAGCCGGGTACCCGCTCGACGACGTGTTTGGCGCCACACGCTCAGCCACCGCGGCTCACTGCGCTCGAACGCGATGTTGTGCGAATAAAGTCGCGGCTACGACGGTCCGATCATCCCCTCCGGCCTCACCCAGCGATCGAACTCTTCCTCGGTGACGTGGCCCAGCGCGAGCGCGGCTTCCTTGAGCGTCGTGCCCTCGCGGTGCGCCTTCTTGGCGATGGCGGCGGCTTTGTCATAGCCGATGTGCGGATTGAGTGCGGTCACCAGCATCAGCGAGCGTTCGAGCAGCTCGCCGATGCGCTCGCGGTTCGGCTCGATGCCGCGCGCGCAGTGCGCGTCGAAGCTCGCCATGCCGTCGGCGAGTAGACGGATGCTTTGCAGCACGTTATGGATGATCAGCGGCCGGTAGACATTGAGCTCGAAATTACCCGATGCGCCGCCGACGTTGACCGCGACGTCGTTGCCGAATACCTGTGCGGAGAGCATCGTCAACGCCTCGCATTGCGTCGGATTTACTTTCCCCGGCATGATCGAGCTCCCCGGCTCGTTCTCGGGAATCGTGATCTCACCGAGGCCCGAACGCGGGCCGCTCGCGAGCCAGCGCACGTCGTTGGCGATTTTCGTCAACGCCGCAGCAAGCGTCTTCAGCGCGCCATGGAGATTGACCAGCGCATCGGCCGCCGCCATTGCCTCGAACTTGTTGGGCGCGGTCACGAACGGCAATTTCGTGTAGGCGGCGATTTCCGCGGCTACCCTTGTGCCGAATTGCGGGTGCGTGTTCAAGCCCGTGCCGACCGCGGTGCCGCCCAGCGCCAGCTCGAACACATGCGGCAGCGCCTCCTCGATGTGCGCCTTCGCGTGCTCGAGTTGCGCCGCATAGCCTGAGAATTCCTGACCCAGGGTCAGCGGCGTCGCGTCTTGCAGATGCGTGCGGCCGATCTTGACGATGTCGGCGAAGCTGCTCGCCTTTCCTGAGAGCGTCCTTCTAAGTGCGTCGAGCGAAGGCAGCAGATCGCGCGCCACCGTCTCGGCGGCGGCCACGTTCATGGCAGTGGGGAACACGTCGTTCGACGACTGGCCGCGATTGACGTCGTCGTTCGGGTGCACCAGCCGGGCCTCGCCACGCGGGCCGCCTAGCATCTCCGAAGCTCGATTGGCGAGCACTTCGTTGACGTTCATGTTGGTCTGCGTGCCCGAACCGGTCTGCCATACCGCGAGCGGAAACTCATCGCCGTGACGGCCGGCCAACGCTTCGTCCGCAGCCGCGACGATCACCCCGGCCTTCTTTGCATCCAGCACGCCGAGCTCGACATTGACTCGCGCTGCGCTGCGCTTGACGATCAGGAGCGCCCGGATCAGGGCGGGCGGCATCTTCTCCGCCGAGATGCGGAAATGCTCGAGCGAGCGCTGTGTCTGCGCGCCCCACAGCCGATCGGCGGGAACTTCGATCGGGCCGAAGGTATCGCGTTCGATGCGCACGCTTGCTTCGGTCATGCCGTATCAGGTCGCGCGTTGAATTCCCGGAGGAGTCCACCGCCGCTCGAGCAGATCCTGCTTCGGCCAGTAGATGCGCAGGATCACGTTGAAACTATCTTTGGGCGCCGGAAGCCAGTTCGATTCCTTGTCCTTCCCGGGGTTGTCGTGCTGGAGGTAGATATCGAGTGAGCCGTCCGGATTCAAGTTGAGCTTGTCGCGGTCGCCGATCGCGTGGCGGTCGTTCGGGTTCGCGACGAAGAAATGCTTGTCGTTGTACATGGCAAGCGACCAGAAAGCGTTGGCTGGCGGCGTCTTTCCCTTGTCGAAATGCAACACGTACTTGTTCGCGCCGTTGAGCGGCCTGCCACCCCCGTCGAGGCGCGTTGTCGGAGCAATGGCGTCCTCCGGCGCGTTGGCGCCCAGGCTAAACGATGCAATGACCGCGCGCAGGCCGTAATTGGCCCCGTAACGGCCGAGGTCCCAATGGATCGTCCAACCGTTGCGGAGATCGCCGGTGCTGCCTTTTGCCGCCGCAACGATGGCGTCGTGCGCTGACTTCGCTCCGTCCTCGATGCCTTTCGCTGTCGCGGCATCGAGCTTGCTCGTGTCGAAGGGTTGGCCGGCGACGATCCCCAGCTTCTTCATCTTCTCGACCACTGGCGCGTCTTCCTTGGCCGGCGGATTGCCGGGCAACAGGCTCGCGAAGCGGGTGAAAAACGCCTGCGCGTTCATCTTCGCGACTTGCTCGACCGGCGCGGTCTTGGTGTCGATTCCCGTCTGCGGCGCGGGCGGCGCATGCACGGCTTTCGCCCCCGACTTGCGCCACTGTGACAGCGGAGTCAGCTTGTACTGATCCTGGATCTTCGCAACCGCCGCATAATCCGCTTTACCGTTGGTCTGCGTGCGGCCGATCAGCCACACCATCTCGGTCGGCGACCTGATCTCCTCCACGTCCTTCGGCAGCTCACCCTTCCACTTCGGACCGATGATGGCGAAGTCTCCTTTCTTCGTGCCGGTCGTGCGTTTGCCCGGCGATTGGAAAACATTGGTCCACGCGTCGACCATCGGCATCATGTAATAACGATCGCGCGTGTCAGGGACCGAAAGCACGATCGGTTCCCGTGCCAGATCAAGCCATGCTTGCGAAGAAAGCGTGTCCACGTTCGGGTTTACGACGTCGGTGGACGAAGTATCGGGAAAAGCGCGCCTGTGCTGAAAGGTATTGATCGGGGTCTTCGCGAGCATCACCTGTTTGGTCACGTCCATGACCACCAGCGGATAGGCGTAAACGTAGATCTCCGTTGCGAGCCGCTTTACGTCCTCGTTGGCGGCGGGCGCGGGGGGCGCTTCGATCTTCGGCGGAGGTGGCGGCGCAGACTTGCCGCAGGCAGCAAGCATGATTGCGGTCGCGACCGCGGCGGCGAGGACAAGATGACGAGGGACGTGAATCATTGCGGGTTCTCCGTTGCCTGTCCTCGGGGGAGCCCGGGTAGTCTATGCCGGAGCCTTGGCCGAGGCAACGCGGCACGCCAACGAAAAGGGCGCCGCGGCGCCCTCTTCGTATCGTCGAATCGAGCGTGTCACGCGGATGGCGTTGCCGGAGCCTCGGCTTTCGCCGCGGGAGGATTTGCCGCCGCCGCATCTTCGGTCGCGGCCTTCATCGACAGCCGCACGCGGCCCTTCTCGTCGGCTTCGAGGACCTTGACGCGCACCGTCTGGCCTTCCTTGAGGTAATCGGACACCTGATTGACGCGCTCCTTGGCGATCTGCGAGATATGCAGCAGGCCATCGCGTCCGGGCAGGATTTGCACGATCGCGCCGAAGTCGAGCAGGCGGATCACCTGGCCTTCGTAGACTTTGCCGACCTCGACTTCGGCCGTGATCTCCTCGATCCGCTTGCGCGCCGCATTGCACGCGTCGGCGTTGACCGAGGCGATCGTCACCGTGCCGTCGTCCTTGATGTCGATCGTCGTGCCCGTCTCCTCGGTCAGCGCGCGGATAACCGAGCCGCCCTTCCCGATTACGTCGCGGATCTTCTCGGGGTTGATCTTGAAGGTCATCATCCGCGGCGCGTGTTGCGAGATCTCAGTGCGCGCGTGCGGCAGCGCTTCCTGCATCAGGTGCAGGATGTGCATGCGTCCCTCGCGTGCCTGCGACAGCGCGACCGCCATGATCTCCTTGGTGATGCCCTGGATCTTGATGTCCATCTGCAGTGCCGTCACGCCGCGGTCGGTGCCCGCGACCTTGAAATCCATGTCGCCCAGGTGGTCCTCGTCGCCGAGGATGTCGGAGAGCACGGCGAAGCGGTTGCCGTCCTTGATCAACCCCATCGCGATGCCCGCGACGTGTGCCTTGGTCGGTACGCCGGCGTCCATGAGCGCGAGGCTCGCGCCGCAGACCGAAGCCATCGACGAGCTGCCGTTCGATTCGGTGATCTCGGACACGACGCGCATCGAGTACGCAAACTCTTCTGCGGTCGGCAGCACGGCGATCAGCGCGCGCTTGGCGAGCCGGCCGTGGCCGATTTCGCGGCGCTTCGGCGAACCGACGCGACCGGTTTCGCCGGTGGCGTACGGCGGCATGTTGTAATGGAACATGAAGCGCTCGCGGTATTCGCCCATCAGCGCATCGATGATCTGCTCATCGCGCGCGGTGCCCAGCGTAGACACGACCATCGCCTGCGTTTCGCCGCGGGTAAACAGCGCCGAGCCGTGCGTGCGCGGCAGGACCCCCGTACGGATCGAGATCGGGCGCACCGTCCGCGTGTCGCGGCCGTCGATGCGTGGCTCGCCGGAAAGGATCTGATTGCGCACGATCTTCGCTTCGAGATCGAACAGCAGATTGCTCACGTGCTGCCGAGCGTCCGGATCGGCATCGGCGGCGAGACACTCCGCCTCGACCTTGGCCGCGATCTCTTTCAGCCGTTGCTGGCGCGCCTGCTTCTGGCGTAGCGCGTACGCCGCGCGAAGATCGGCCTCGGCGGTGGCCGCCACTTTGGCGATCAAGGCGTCGGCCTTCGCCGGGGACTGCCAGTCCCAGAGCGGCTTGCCCGCTTCCTCGACCAGTTGATGGATGAGCTCGATCGCTGCCTGCTGCTGCTGGTGGCCATAGACGACTGCGCCGAGCATCACTTCCTCGGGCAGCTCCTTCGCTTCGGATTCGACCATCAGCACCGCGGCTTCGGTGCCGGCGACAACGAGGTCGAGCTTCGAGGTCGCAAGCTCGGTCTTGGTCGGATTGAGCACGTACTGACCGTCGAGATAGCCGACGCGCGCCGCGGCAATCGGCCCGTTGAACGGAATGCCGGAAAGCGCGATCGCCGCCGAGGCGCCGATCAGCGCCGGAACATCGGGATCGATCTCGGGATCGACCGACATCACCGTCGCGATCACCTGTATTTCGTTGTAGAAGCCGTCGGGGAACAGCGGCCGGATCGGCCGGTCGATCAGGCGCGAGGTTAGCGTCTCTTTTTCGGACGGCCTGCCTTCGCGCTTGAAGAAGCCACCGGGGATGCGGCCGGCGGCGTAGGTCTTCTCCTGATAGTCGACGGTCAGCGGCAGGAAATCCTGTCCTGGCTTCGCTTGCTTGGCGGCGACGACGGTAACCAGTACGACGCTGTCGTCGAGGCTGGCCAGGACCGCGCCGCCCGCTTGGCGGGCAATCTCGCCCGTCTCCAGCGTCAGCGTGTGCTTGCCGTAGGGAATCGATTTTTTCGTAACGTTTGGCACGTTGATCCTCGGGATGCGAATGCCACAGATGGGAAAGATCCAGCGATGGCCATGAATCGGGGAAAAGTGCTGTCGCTGCGACGGCCCGGCGCCGTGTCCACGGCGCTCGTTATTTGCGCAGACCGAGTTTCTCGATCAGCGTGCGATAGCTGTCGGTATTGCGCGTTTTGAGGTAATCGAGCAGCTTGCGCCGCCGTGACACCATCCGCAGCAGTCCACGGCGGGAGTGATGATCCTTGACGTTGACCTTGAAGTGATCGTTGAGGCCGTTGATGCGCGCGGTCAACAACGCGATCTGCACCTCGGGCGAGCCGGTGTCTCCCTTGACCCGCTGATGGTCGGCGATGACTTTCGCCTTCTCCTGAATCGTAACTGCCATTAGCTTCTCTCCAAACCTCGCGAAAGAGCGCGATTGTACCTCGAAAAATGCTTAGGATTCAAGCGAGTTGCGGGCTCGGTCGTGCATCATTTTGCAAACTGCGTCACTACCGCGGGCTCATGCGCGACTCGGGCGCGACGGCGTTTGCGCGCACAGGCGCCGCGGCCGCACGATGCCACCGGCGACAGACGCGACACCGGCAAAGCCGCGCGCGGTGTACACGCGGACGAAGCCGTCTACGAGTTCCGGGCGCACGACCGCCTGACCCTGCACCATCCGGACCGCATCGTTGTCCTCGAGATCGAGGCGAGCCAAGCCGGCGACCAAAGCGTCGACCGGCAAGAGCGCTGCATCGAGGGCCGCTTCCGGACGTTGCTGCAAATCGTCCAACGTGACCGCGTCGGCGAGCGCGAATCCGCCGCTCCCGGTGCGTGACAATCCGATCAGATGCGCACCACAGCCGAGCGCCGCCCCGATGTCCTCGGCCAATGCGCGTATGTACGTTCCCTTGCCGCAGCGCACGCGCAACTCGAGATCGGGCGATAGCCATGACAGCAACTCGAGCTCGCGAATCTCGACCTCGCGTGGATGGCGCGCGATCTCCACGCCGGCGCGCGCGTACTCGTAATACTTGCGTCCGTCGCGCTTGAGCGCTGAATGGCGCGGCGGCACCTGAGCGATGCGGCCGACGAACCGTTGCAGGATACCCTCCAGCTCCTGCCGGGATGCCGTCACCGGCCGCGTGGCGACGACCTCGCCTTCGGCGTCGCCGGTAGTCGTCGTGGTACCGAGTCGGAGCACGGCTATATACGTCTTGTCTGCCTCCAGTAACGCCTGTGCGAACTTGGTCGCCTCGCCGAAGCAGATGGGCAAAAGCCCCGTCGCAAGGGGATCGAGTGTCCCCGTATGGCCCGCCTTCTGGGCGCGATACAGACGTTTCGCGCGTTGCAGCGCCGCGTTGGACGACAGGCCCCGGGGCTTGTCCAGGAGCAGAACGCCGTCGATCCGCCGCTTGCTGCGGACGGACGGCGTCGCGGCGGTCACGTCAGGAAGAATGTTTATGGTCGTCGGCAACGGCGTCGTCGATCAGCTTCGAAAGGCGTAGACCCGACTCGATCGAATCGTCGTAGGCGAAGTGCAGTTGCGGGACGCTGTAGAGCTTGAAGCGGTGCGAGAGCTCGCTGCGCAGATATCCTGCGGTGTGCTGCAGCGCTGCGATCACCGCGGCCGCGTGCTCCGTGCCGCCGAGATGCGTCACGAAAACCTTCGCGTGCGAAAGGTCCGACGAGACTTCGACCGCGGTCACCGTCACCATGCCGATGCGCGGATCCTTGACGTGCAGGCGGAGAAGATCGGCGAGCTCGCGCTGGATCTGATCGCCGACGCGTTGCGCGCGCTGGGAGTTCTTCTTCATCGTGTCGCGAATCCGTGTCGATCCGTGGTGCTTTTTGTAGGCGCGAATTCATTCGCACGCTGCGTTCAATTCAGCGCCGCGGCCGAATGAATTCGGCCCTACAGAGTGCGCGAGACTTCAACGATTTCGTACACTTCGAGCTGATCGCCCTTTTCGATGTCGTTGAATCCTTTGACCGACAATCCGCATTCGAACCCTGCCTTGACCTCGCGCACGTCATCCTTGAAGCGCTTGAGCGAATCGAGCTCGCCATCGTGGATGACGACATTGGCGCGCAGGACCCGGATCTTCGCACCGCGGCGGACGACGCCTTCGAGCACGTAGCAGCCGGCGACAGTTCCGACCTTGGATATCTTGTATACCTCGCGCACTTCGACGAGCCCGAGCTGGCTTTCCTTCTTCTCCGGCGTGAGCATGCCCGAGAGCGCCGCCTTCACCTCGTCCACCGCCTCGTAGATGATGTTGTAGTAGCGAATGTCGACGCCGTTGTGCTCGGCGAGCTTGCGCGCGGCGACATCGGCGCGGGCGTTGAAGCCGATGATGACGGCCTTCGACGCCAGCGCCAGGTTGACGTCCGACTCGGTAATGCCGCCGACGGCGGCATGCACGATGTTGACCTTGACCTCCGCGGTCGAGAGCTTCGCCAGCGAACTCGCCAGCGCCTCGTAGCTTCCCTGCACGTCGGCCTTGATGATCAGCGTGAGTGTCTTGACCTCGTTCTCGGCCCCTTCGGCGAACATGTTCTCGAGCTTCGCCGCCTGTTGCTTGGCGAGCTTGACGTCGCGGAACTTGCCTTGACGGAACAGCGCGATTTCGCGCGCCTTGCGTTCGTCGCCCAGGACCATGACCTCTTCGCCGGCGAGCGGAACATCGGACAGGCCCTGGATTTCGACGGGAATCGCGGGGCCGGCACCCTGCACGCTCTTGCCGGTCTCGTCGGTCATCGCGCGCACGCGCCCAAAAACCGCGCCGGCGAGCACGATGTCGCCGCGCTTCAACGTTCCCGAGTGAACGAGCACGGTCGCGAGCGGACCCTTGCCCTTGTCGAGGCGGGATTCAATCACGATTCCCTTCGCCAGCGAATCGCGAGGCGCCTTGAGCTCGAGCACTTCGGCTTGCAGCAATATCGCGTCGAGCAGATTGTCGATGCCCTTCCCGGTCTTTGCCGATACCTGGACGAACTGTGTCTCGCCGCCGTATTCCTCGGGCAGCACGCTTTCGGCGACGAGTTCCTGCTTGACGCGGTCGGGATTCGCTTCCGGCTTGTCGATCTTGTTAATGGCGACGACGATGGGCACGCTGCCGGCCTTGGCGTGCGCAATCGCTTCCTTGGTCTGCGGCATGACGCCGTCGTCGGCGGCGACGACCAGCACCACGATGTCGGTGACCTTCGCACCCCGCGCGCGCATCGCCGTGAACGCCTCGTGGCCGGGCGTGTCGAGGAAGGTGATAACGCCTTTGGGCGTCTCGACGTGATACGCGCCGATGTGTTGCGTGATGCCCCCGGCCTCGCCGCTGGCAACGCGCGTGCGACGGATAAAGTCGAGCAGCGAAGTCTTGCCGTGGTCGACATGGCCCATCACCGTCACGACCGGCGGCCGTGGCAACGCCTCGGCAGTCGAGGCCTGAGCCGATTCCGCGAGCAGCGCGTCCGGATCGTCAAGCTTCGCCGCGATCGCCTTGTGACCCATCTCCTGGACCACGATCATCCCGGTTTCCTGGTCGAGCACCTGATTGATCGTAACCATGGTGCCGAGCTTCATCAGCGTCTTGATGACCTCAGCAGCCTTCACCGCCATCTTGTGTGCCAGCTCGGCGACGCTGATTGTCTCCGGCACCGAAATCTGGCGGATGACCGGTTCCGGCGCGGCGGCATGGGTCGCGTCGCTCTCTTCCTCGCCCTCCTCGTGGCGATGCTTACCGCCCTTGGGCTGTTTCCACGCCGTCGACGCGGTGCTGGCGGCGTCGCCACCTCGTAGCTTCAACGCACGCCGGCGCGCGGCCTCTTCCTGGAACGCGGTCGCGGAAGGCTTGCGCGACTTGTCTTTTTTCGCGCCGGGCTTCGCTGCCGGCTTGTGCAGCGTGCCTTCGGTTTTTGCCGCGGGTTTGGCTTCCGCGACCGGCTGTGTCGCCGCTGCTGCCGTCTTGCTGGCAGTGGCTGCGGCATCGGCCGCCGCCTTCGCCGCCGCTTCCTCCGCTTCCTTTTCCTTCTTGGTCTTGCGCTTCGCCGCCTCGTGCTTCTTCTGCACCTCTTCCTGCTGCTTGGCAATCAGCGCCTGCGCCTTGCGCGCCTCTTCTTCGCGCGCGGCGACTTCCACGGCCGACACCACCGGTTGCGGCGGCGCCGTCTCTTCGGGAGCGGCTGCCGGCTCGGCGCCGTCGCGTTTGACGAATATGCGCCGTTTGCGGACTTCGACCTGGATCGTTCGCGCCCTGCCGGTGCTGTCCGCCGCCTTGATCTCGGAAGTCTGCTTGCGGGTCAGCGTGATCTTCTTCTTCTGATCCTGGCCACCGTGCTGCTTGCGCAGATAGTCGAGCAGCCGCGTCTTGTCCTGCTCGGATAGCTTGTCGCCTTCCTTCTTGCCGGCGACGCCCGCCTTGGCGAGCTGCTCGAGCAGAATGCCCGAGGGCATCTTCAGGTCGGTCGCGAATTTTTCGATGGTCGTCTGCGCCATGATCTTTCTCCAGCTTTCGTCTTCTCCGCCTACTGGCTCTGCTCCGCGGGGCTTTGCTCGGCGTCCTCGAACCAATGAGCGCGCGCCTTCATGATCAGGTCCTGCGCGCGCTCGGCGGGAATGCCGGTAAGCTCGGTCAGCTCATCGACGGCGAGATCGGCCAGCGCATCGCGATTGGTGATGCCTTTTTCGGCCAGCAGTCCCGCTGTCTCGGTATCCATGCCTTCGAGATTCAGGAGGTCCTCGGACACGTGCTCAACACTTTCCTCGCGCACGATTGCTTCGGTGAGCAGGGCGTTGCGCGCACGGCTGCGCAACTCGTTCACGGTCTCCTCGTCGAACGATTCGATCTCCAGCATCTCGTTCAGCGGCACATAGGCGATCTCTTCCAGTGTCGAGAAACCTTCCTGGATCAGGATGTCGGCGACTTCCTGGTCGACGTCGAGCTTCTCCACGAACAGCGCGCGGATCTTCTCGCTCTCGGCCTGATGCTTCTGCTGTGACTCCTCGACGCCCATGAGGTTGATCTCCCAGCCGGTCAGCTCGGAAGCGAGCCGCACGTTCTGTCCGCTGCGGCCGATTGCCATCGCCAGGTTCTCCTCGTCGACCACGATGTCCATCGCGTGCTTTTCTTCGTCGACGACGATGCTGGAGATTTCCGCAGGCGAGAGCGCATTAACGACGAACTTGGCCGGATCGTCGGAATAAAGGACGATGTCGACGCGCTCGCCCGCGAGCTCGTTGGTCACCGCGGTGACGCGCGAGCCGCGCATGCCGATGCAGGTGCCCTGCGGGTCAAGCCGCGGATCGTTGGACTTCACCGCAATCTTGGCCCGGATACCGGGGTCGCGCGCCGCGGCCCGGATCTCGATCAGGCCCTCCTCGATCTCCGGCACCTCGAGCTCGAACAGCCGCTCGAGAAGCTCGGGAACAATGCGCGACAGCAGAAGCTGCGGCCCTCGCGCCTGCGCTTCGATCTTGGTCACGTACGCCCGCACTCGGTCGCCCACGCGCAGGTTCTCCTTCGGGATCAGCTGATCGCGCGGGATCATGCCCTCGATGCGCCCCGACTCTACGATCGCGCTGCCGCGCTCGATGCGCTTGACGGTGCCGGTGAGCAGGTTGTCCTGGCGTTCGAGAAAGTCGTTCAGTATCTGCTCGCGCTCGGCATCGCGGATCTTCTGCAAGATCACCTGCTTCGCGGCCTGCGCGCCGATGCGGCCGAATTCCACTGGCTCGAGCGGTTCCTCGACGACATCCCCGAGCTCTAGCGCAGGATCGCGCTCGGCGGCATCGGTGATCGCGATCTGATGTGCGGGCTCCTCGTGCTCCTCGTCGGGCACGACGGTCCAGCGCCGGAACGACTCGTAATCGCCGGTTTCGCGATCGATCGAGACGCGGGCGTCGATATTGTCGGCGTACTTCTTCTTGGTCGCCGATGCGAGCGCGGCCTCGAGCGCCTGGAATACAATTTCCTTGGGCACGTTCTTCTCGCGCGCCAGCGCGTCGACGAGAAGCAGCAATTCACGGTTCATCGTGCGTTTCTCCACTCAATCTTCGGTATCAATCTCGCCTTGTCGATGTTGGCGAGCGGTATCGCATGCGTCCCATCGGCGGTCTCCACTCGCACCACGCCGGCGCCGATGCCGCGAAGCACGCCCTTGATGCGGCGGGCATTGCCGATCGGCTCGCGCAATTTCAACTGTGCCTCCCGTCCGTCGAAGCGGGCGAAATCCGCTTCCTTTTTCAGCGGCCGGTCCAACCCGGGCGACGAGACTTCCAGCCGTCCGTAATCGACATTCTCGACGGCGAAGAGGTGCGTGAGATGATTGCTCACGTGCGCGCAGTCCTCGACGTCGACGCCGCCGGGCTTGTCGATGAATACGCGCACGAGCCCGCCGCCCGCGTGCATCTCGCAGTCGACGAGCTCGTAGCCCATCGCGGGCAACGTGCGCTCCAGCAGTTCGTGCAGCTTCACCGGCATGATCCAGGAAATCGAAAGAGCCAAAAAAAAATGGGCTGTCGAGCCCATTTCTCTTACTTATGAGCGCTATTTTACCAGAAGTCGGGGGCGACTTGAAGAGGAAAAAGACCCTGCCGCGTCCGGGGACAGGAACTCGGCGTCTGGCGGCCAACTCCCACGAGTATCGGCGGCGGCGTCCCGCCGTGGAGGTCGGAATGCTTCGAGTCCGCGCGGCGTTCGTTCTGGTTCTGGTCCTCGCCGGGTGCGGCAGCCCGCCGCCGCCCGGCCCGCCCGTCGTACTCCCGGAACCGGGCGCGCCCGCTCCGCCGGTTGTTCGTCGCCCGGTAGAGCCGCTGCCCATGCCCGAGGCGCCGGCGCCGGTCTCGCCTACCGCAGTCCCCCAGCCCACGACCGTGCCAGCAGCCGAAACGCCTGTCGTCGTCCCGGCTGGCGCGGTTTACGCCTGTGTCGTCGACTCAGCCGGCGAGCGACAAGTCACCGCGATCGAGTTCGCGCCAAGGGTTGCCGCGCTGTGTGCGCAAAATCCAGAAATGGGCCCCTGCCAGTACGAGCGCGAGGTCTGCCGCCGCAACGGCGGGCGCGTCTTCGCTGCAGACGGCAAGGAGATCACCAAAGCGACCGAAGCCGAATACGACCGGCGCGTGTTGCGGGCGCGGATCCGCGCGGACTGAACGTCGGACCCGGAGGGCGCTGCAGCGGCGAATGCCCGTTTCGCGCCCGGGCGCCGCAATCGCCCGCCTACGGGTACCCGGCACGGCTTCGGGAGTCAACCCACGACTCCCTCGCCGCGCCACCCGTGACGGCCGGCGCGGCTTACGGGCACTTCACTGAGCATTCGTCGCTTCGATATCGCGCGACCATGCGTGGCGAGTCGCGGCGGCGACGGCGCATCAAGGGCGCAGTCGTCGTAAGCGGGTGGCTCGTGCGCGGCGGCCTCCTCGACTGTATTCACAGGGGCCGACGGCACGTGTCGGCCGCGCATCCGACTCGCCACGCGCGATCCCGCGCTGCGCGCAGGTCCCTCGCCGCGGGCTCGCGTCGCTACTCGTGGGTTGAGTCGCTGCCGGGAGCCGGGCACCCGCTCGACGACGTGATTTGCGCCCTAGCGCCAACGCCGCCGCGGCTCGTCACGCGTCGATGGTTAGAAAGCGACGTTGTTCCTGCCCTTGCACGCAAGCATCTTTCGCGCCTCGTCGGGCGTCGCGATTTCCAGCGATAGCTCGTTCAATATCGTGCGAATCTTGGTCACCTGCTCGGCGTTGCTCTTCGCGAGCTGGCCCTTCTTGAGATAGATGCTGTCCTCGAGCCCGACGCGACAATGCCCACCCATGATCGCGCCCATGGTGATCAATCCCATCTGATGGCGGCCCGCGCCGAGGATCGACCAGTGGAATTGGTCGCCGAACAAATGATCGGCGATGCGGCGCATGTGCATCAGATTCTCGGCTTCCGGACCGATGCCGCCGAAGATCCCGTAGATGGTCTGGATCAGCATGGGCGGCTTGACGAGTCCGCGGTCGACGAAGTGCGCGAGATTGTACAAGTGACCGACGTCGTAGCACTCGAACTCGAACTTCGTGCCGCACTCCTCGCCCAGGTGCTTGAGCGAAAACTCAATGTCCTTGTAGGTGTTGCGAAAGATGAAGTCGCGCGTGTTCTCGAGGTATTGCGGCTCCCAGTCGAACTTCCACTGCTTGTACTTCGGCACGAGCTGGAACAGGCCGAAGTTCATCGATCCCATGTTGAGCGAGCACATTTCCGGCTTCGCCGCGAGCGGCGCCTCGAGCCGTTGCTGCACCGTCATGTTGTGGCCGCCGCCGGTGGTGATGTTGATCACCGCGTCGGTCTCGGCCTTGATCGCCGGCAGGAACTGCATGAACACCTTCGGGTCGGGCGTCGGCCGGCCGTCCTTCGGGTCGCGCGCGTGCAGGTGGATGATCGCGGCGCCGGCCTTCCATGCGCCGATCGCACCTTCGGCGATCTCAGAGGGCGTGATCGGCAGATAAGGCGTCATCGTCGGCGTGTGGATCGCGCCCGTGACCGCGCAGGTGATGATGACTTTGTCGCGTGCTGCGGCCATCGTGGCCTCCTTCTCGTGTTCAGTCTCGCTCGGCGGTGCGGCGCTTGTGCGCGATGAGCGCGATCAGGCGGCGGTCGCGCCAGGCCGAGCGCGCGTCGAGCTCGGAGGCGGAAAGCCGTTGTCGGCGCTCGCGCTCGATGCGACGCACGAGTGTCTTGTCCCATCGCCGCGGCAGCTGCGTCTGCGCCATTTCGTAATAAAGCTCACCGTAGCGCTCGCAGTAATCGACCACACCACCCGGCGCGTTGAGGTCGATCGTCTCGAACGGGCCCATGAACGACCAGCGCAGTCCCAAGCCATGGCGCACCGTCTTGTCGATATCCTCGGTCGAGGCGTAGCCGTCGGCGTAGAGCCGGAACGCCTCGGCCAGCAGCGCCCCCTGCAGGCGATTCAGGATGAAGCCCTGGATCTCCTTGCTCACGACGATCGGTACCTGCCCGGCCGCTTCGTGCAGCGCTCGAGCGCGGGCGACGACCTCGGCTGCGGTCCATGGCGCGGGCGACAACTCGACCAGCGGCACCAGATGCGGCGGATTGATCGGATGCGCGACGAGGCATCGCGCACGTCCCGCAAGCTTCTCGCTCCACTGCGATGCCGGGATCGTCGAAGTCGAGCTGGCGAGAATCGCATCGGGCGCGGCGAGCCGGTCGAGCTCGGCAAACAGCGCCTGCTTTGCCGGCAGCTTTTCGGCGATATTTTCCTGCACGTAACCTGCGCCATTGACGGCTTCGGCCAGCGTGCCCGCCGGGGCGATGCGTGCGCGCGTCGCCGCGGGTTTCTCATCGAGCAGGCCTGCCGCTGCAAGGTCGGCGAGCGCGCCTTCGAGCAGAGCAAGGCTCTTGCGCAGCGCGTCGGCGTCGGCGTCGTACACCGCGACTGCGTGCCCGGCCCGTGCAAACACGATCGCCCAGGCACGCCCGATCAGCCCGGCTCCGACAATTGCGATCTTCGTCTTGTTCGGATCCATCAGACCAGCGACTCAACGTTGCCGCACACCGACAACGCCTGTCCCGAAATATTGCGCCCGGCATCGGTGGCGAGAAAGAGCGCCATGTTCGCAATGTCCACGGGGCTCACCGTTCTGCGCAGCGACACCTTGGACAGCAATTGGCGCTTGAAGTCATCGAAGCTCACGCCGAGCGCTTTGGCCTTGGCGGAGATCACGCGCTCGATGCGCTCGCCTTCGACGATGCCGGGTTGGATCGCGTTTACCCGGATGTTCGCAGGGCCAAGCTCCATGGCCAGACTCTTGGTGAATCCGACTACCGCCCATTTCGCCGCCGAATACGGCGTGCGCAGAGGGAAGCCCAGCCGCCCGGCGACCGACGACAGGTTGATGATGCTGCCTCCTCCCGCCGCCTTGAGCAGCGGAACTGCGCGGCGGGTGCAATAGAACATACCGTTGAGATCGACGGCGATCGTGCGATCCCAGTCGGCAATGTCGATATCCTCGACTGGAGCCGTCGGCCCGGCGATACCGGCGTTGTTGATCAGCACATCGAGACCGCCCAGGAACACCGTCGCGGCGTCGAACAGTCCGTCGACTTGCCGCGCGTCGGCGACGTCGGCGATGCCGCTGCCGATTTCAGGATGCGCCGCGCGCACCGCACCGAGCGCGGCCTTGTCGACGTCGCAGATGAAAACCTTCGCTCCGGCATCGGCGAAGGTTTCCGCAAACGCCTTGCCTATGCCGGCGGCGCCGGCGGTGACGAGCACTCGCAATCCTCGAGCGGTAGTGTTCATATCCAGAGCACTTTTTTCCGAAAGTCGAGATCGTTGAGCAATGGTTGCGACGGTCCCTCGTGGCTTACGTGCCCGCGATCGAGCACGACGGCGCGGTCGGCAAGCGCCAGGACGAGATCGAGGTGGTGCTCGATGATCACGATCGAGATCTGGCGCCGCAGGCGCTCGATCGCCACAAACACTTCGTCGACCATCGCCGGTGAAAGCCCCTCGAAGGGTTCGTCGAGCAGCAGCAAGCGCACGCTGCCGGAGAGCGCCCGCGCGATCGCGACCATTTGCTGCTCGCCGCCGGAAAGGCGATCCGCCTTGACGTGCATCCGGTCGCGCAGGCGCGGAAAGATTTCGAATACACGCGCCAAGTTCCAGTGTACACCGCCGGTGTCCCCTGGGTCGCGGCGCAGGGCGCCGAGCGCGAGGTTCTCCGCAACGGTCAGGCCGGAGAACAGTCGTCGTCCCTGAGGGACCAGGCCGACACCTAGCCGGGCGACTTGTTCCGGCGGCTTGCCGTCGATGCGCTCGGCACCGAGCAACACGCGCCCGGTCGCCGGCCGTACGAGACCCATGATGCTCTTGAACGTCGAAGTCTTGCCGGCGCCGTTGCGCCCAAGAAGCGCGACGACCTCATTTTCACGAACGCGGAAAGAGACATCGTGCAGCACGTGGCTCTTGCCGTAGAAGGTATTGATTGCGTCGACCTCGATGATCGGGGCCGCCGCGATGGCTGCGCGCTCGACTCTCGCCGCCGCGGCCCGGACCGCGCCGTCGCCGAGGTACACCCGTTGCAGCTCGGCGTTCGCGCGGACCTCGGCGGGAGCGCCCTCCGCGATCACCCGGCCCTCGTTCATCGCCGTGATGCGGTCGGCAAGCTGGAACACACGGTCCATGTCGTGCTCGACCAGGAGGATCGCCATCTGCGGCACGAGGCTCTTGATCAGCCCCGCGATGCGCTCGCGCTCGGCCGCGGCGAGCCCGACCAGCGGCTCGTCGAGAAGCAGCACGCGCGGTCGCGCCGCCAGCGGAACGCCGATCTCGAGCAGCCGCTGGCCGCCGTAGGAGAGGCTCGACACCGGCACGCGCTCCAGCCCTTCGAGTCCCAGGAAGCGGATCAGCGCATCGGTTTCGAGGCCGACTTGTGCCAGCGCTGCTACCGGTCGCCACCACGCAAAGCGCGCCGGATCGCGCGCCTGGCATGCGAGTCGCAAATTCTCGGCGACTGGCAGCGATGGGAACAGGTTAGTGATCTGAAACGAGCGCGCGAGGCCTAACTGCGCCACGCGATCGGCGGACAGGGCGTCGATGCGCAGACCCGACAGCGTGATCGCCCCACCATCCGCCGCATACAAGCCCGAGATCACGTTGAACAGCGTGGTCTTGCCGGCGCCGTTCGGTCCGATCAGCGCATGCAGGCAACGGTCCTCGAGGCGCAGATTGGCGCGATCCAGGGCAGCGAATTCGCCAAAACGCTTGCTGACATGGTCGCACTCGAGCACCGTCCGATCGCCGTCACCCGGGCGGCAAAGGAACGCCGGCACGGCCTGTCCAGGCTGCGGCGTGTGCCGACCCGCCATCGCGGCCGCCTCGGTGTCGAGCGTGCCGCGCAGCTTCTGATACTGGGTCCATAGCCGCGAGCCCAGCCCGATCAGGCCGGCCGGCGAATACAGAATGAACGCCATGAACAAGAGCCCGAGCCAGAACATCCACGCGTCGGTGTACCCCGACAGCAGCTCGCGGAACAGGATGTAGAACAGCGCCCCCAACGCCGGGCCGAGGAAGTTGCGCGTGCCGCCGATGATGGTCATGGCGACGATTTCGCCGGAAAACGAGACGTGTACCGTGTCGGCGGACACGATCGATTTCAGGAATGCGAAGAGGCTGCCGGCCACGCCGACGAGCGTAGCGGAGATTACGAAGGCAACGAGCTTGTAATGCCGCACCGGGTAGCCCGCGAACAGCGCACGCTGCTCGTTCTCGCGGATGGCCACCAGCACGCTGCCGAATGGCGAGCGGACGATTCGCAGCAGCACCCACGCTGCTGCGAAGACGACAAGCGCGGTGAAACCGTAGAACACGGCCTGGTTGTTGAGGTCGATCGGGCCGATAACCGGGCGCGTGACGCCGCGTAGTCCCGACTCGCCGCCGGTGAATTCGGTCCAGCGAAACGCAAAGAAAAACGCGAGCGCAGTGAACGCCAGCGTCAGCAACGAAAAATAGACGCCGCGCCGGCGCAGCGCGAAAAAGCCGACGACAAGGCCGAGCAGCGCGGTGGCCGCTACGCCGAACAATACCGGCAGTGCGAGGCTGTCGTGGAACCAATGCAACTGCGACAGTGCCGCCGCATAGGCGGCGAAGCCGAAGAACAGGCCGTGTCCGAATGAGAGCAGACCGGTGTATCCGAGCAGCAGATTGAAGCCCAGTCCGACCAGCGCGAAGAGTGCGATCTCGGTGCCGAGGCTCTCGGTCATGCCGATGCCGCGCATCGCGAAAGGCAGCGCGACGAGCGAGAGCGCGAGGACCGCCAGCGGCCGCTGACTCGTCACTCGAACTTCTCGAAGCGCTCGCCCATCAGGCCGCGCGGGCGGAAGAGCAATACGAGGATCATCAGAATGTACATCGACGCCTCGGCCGCAGGCGGATAGAACAGCACGGTGATGCCGCGAACGACGCCGACCAGCAATCCCGCGACGACGACACCCCAGAAGCTGCCCAAGCCTCCGATGACCACCACAACGAATGTCGGCGTGAGAATTTCGGTGCCCATCGCCGGTTGAACGCCGGCCAACGGTCCCGACATCACGCCGGCCAGCCCGGCGAGGCCCACGCCCAGCGCGAACACCGCCGCCAACGCCGGGCGCAGACTGATCCCGAGCGCGCGCACCATTTCCGGGTCGCGGGTTCCAGCGCGAACGATCATGCCGAACGCGGTCTTGTTGAGCAGGAGCCAACAGCCCATCACCGCGACAGCGGACACGAAGAGCACGGCGAGCCGGTAATACGAGTAGATGAAATCACCGGCCAACAGCGTCCCGCGCAAGCTGTCCGGAATCGAGAACGGGAGGCCGGTCGTGCCCCAGATGAGCCGCAGGCTCTGTTCGATCGTCAGCGCGAGGCCGAAGGTAAACAAGAGACCCAGCATCGGGTCTTCGCGATAGAGGCGCTGCAGGAACGCGCGCTCGATGGCGACGCCGAGGAGCGCGACGCAGAGGGGCGAGAGCACGACCGCGCCGCCGAAGCCGGCGAGTTTCTGGATTTCGTAGGCGAAGTACGCGCCCACCGCGTAGAACGCGCCGTGCGCGAGATTGACGACCCCGCCCAGGCTGAAGATCATCGACAGGCCGAGCGCGAGCACGATGTAATACGAGCCGACGAGCAGCCCGTTGATGATTTGTTCGAGGACGAGAGCCGTCACGACGAGCTGACTGATTGGTGTTTGGTCTTCATCGGGCGGTGCGCGACCGTGACTGCGCGCCTGGTGGCGCAAATCGCGTCGTCGAGCGGGTACCCGGCTCGCGGCGGCCACTCAACAACGAGTAGCCGCGCGAGCCCGCAGCGAGGGGCCCCGCATAGCGGGGATCGCGCGAGGCGAGTCGCGGCTGCGACCGACACACAAACTCCACATGTAAGCTATACCTTCAAAGAGGTCGCGCGCACGAGCCACCCGCTTACCGACGACTGCGCCACAACGCGCCTGCGTTCACGGCCGCGCACCGCCCGCCTAGTCACGGCGGCGCAGCGCCCACGAAGACATGCCGCGCGCCTACTCGGTTTGCTGCGTCTACGCCATCTTGCAGGGATTCTCGGCCTGCGTCGGCTGGATCAGCTCGAGGCTCTCGTTCGCGCCCGGCACCGGCTGGACGATGTCGAAGATGTCCCACTTGTCCTTCATCTTCGTCTTGTCCTTGACCTTCACCACATACATCTCCTGCAGCAGCTGGTGGTCCCATTTACGGAACGTGCCTTTGCGCGCCTTGAGGATGTCGAACGACGGGCCCTTCTCGAAGTACTCGACGAGCTTGACGCTGTCGGTGCTCTTGGCCTCCGCGATCGCCTGCGTGAGTATCTTCGCGGCGACGTAGTCGCCCCAGGCCTGGTTGTCCGGCGGATAGCCGAACTGCCCGACGAACTTCTTGGTAAACGCGACCGCCTGCGGCACGGTCAGCCCGTGGTACCACAGGCTCTGCCAGTGGCCGGAAAGCGAGTCGATGCCCGCGGCCCAAAAGGGAATGGTGTCCATGACGCCGCCCGCCAGCGGGAACGTCAGGCCGTATTCCTTGTACTGCTTGAGGAACGTCGTCTGATCGACGCCGGCCAGGTTTATGTACACGAAGTCCGGCTTCGCATTCCGGATCTTCAGAATGTACGCGCTGTAATCGGGTGAATTCGTCGGCACCATGTCGTTGCCGAGGATCACCCCGCCATTTTCCTGGAGGAAGCGCGAGGACACTTTGTAGAGATCGTGTCCGAACGCGTAGTCGGCCGTCAAGAAATACCACTTCGCGCCCTTGATCAGGTTCTGCTGCTTCTGCCAGGTCCCGATCGTCTTGGTGTACATCGTATTGCAGCCTTCGACGTGGAACATGTAGCGGTTGCAGTTGGAGCCGCGCAAAGCGTCCGAGTTGGCACCGGTGTTGATGTACACGATCCGGGCCCTGCCCGCCACGTCGCCGATCGCCAACGCGGAGGCGCTGCTGATCTCGCCCAGGAGGCAGGCGACCTTGTCGCGCTCGATCAGCTTCTGCGCCTTGGTGACCGCCGCCTGAGGAGTGACGCTGTCCTCGGCGAGCAGGTCGACCTTGCGCCCGAGCACGCCTCCGGACGCATTGATTTCGTCGATCGCAAGCGTCGTTCCGCGCAGGCCGTACTGCCCGAGCTGGCCGAGAAAACCCGTACGCGGCGTAAGGTGACCGATTTTTATCGTGTCAGCCTGCGCCCTGACGAGTGCCGGAAAGCCCAGCGATCCGGCGGCCGCGGCAACGCCCATCGCTGCGGTCTTCTTGAGAGCATCGCGGCGGGACGTCGACGTTGGCGACGCCGGAGAAACACGGGTAATGCGGGACTTGTGCGCGGACATGTGAATTTCTCCTCGTTGCGGATCCCGTTTGGTCTGTGCTGCCGGGGACTCCGTGTGAACCGGCCCGGATGCAGCGGCCGATCAGGTGCGTAGTGTGCAGTTACGCTAACCGCGACGCAACTGCTCGATCACCGGGCCGGTGTCGGGCCGAACGCCGCGCCAGAGGAAAAACGATTCGGCCGCCTGCGCGATCAGCATGCCCAGACCGTCGGCGACCTGCCCCGCGCCACTGGCCCGGGCATGAACGAGAAAGCGCGTGGGCTCGTTGCCATACACCATGTCATAGGCCAGCGACCCGGATGCGAACACGCGTGGGGGCAGTGGCGGCAGCTCGCCGGTGAGGCTCGCCGAGGTCGCGTTGATCACGAGGTCGAATTGCCGGCCGGAGAGGCGCACATAAGCGCCGCCCTCGACCGGACCGAAGGGCGCGAAGCGGCGTTCGAGCGCCACCGCCTTCTCGACCGTGCGATTGGCGATCGCGATCGACGCCGGCTCCTCGCGCAGGAGCGGCAGCACGACGCCACGCGCTGCCCCACCCGCGCCCATGATCAGTACGCGCTTGCCGCGGATCGCGTAGTGCAGCCTGTCCTGAATGTCCCCGACAAGCCCGGCGCCGTCGGTGTTGTCGCCGAGCATGCCTGCACCGTCGAACTTGAGCGTGTTGACAGCGCCTGCCTGCTCGGCGCGCTCGGTGCGTTCGGTTGCGAGCGCGAAGGCTTCGAGCTTGAAGGGCACGGTGACGTTGAGGCCCCGGCCGCCGGCGGCACGAAACGCAGCGACGCCCGCAGCGAAGCCATCGCGCGGGGCGAGGATCGCTTCGTAACGGAGATCCTGTCCCAGCCGCCGCGCGAATTCGGCGTGAATGCGCGGCGACTTGGTCTGCGCGATCGGGTTGCCGATCACGGCGTAGAGATCGGTCATCGTCGCGCCAGTGCTATGTTTTGTGACTGTTCTCCGCAAGCTTCGCGAGCAGGGCCTCGGTCTTGGCGCGGATGCGCTTTGCGCGCTCGACCGCGGCTACGGTCTTCGCCAGCGTCAACATCGGGACTTCCAGCGCCAAGGGGAGCTCCTGTGGCAATGCACGCAGGATGCCCATCAGGTTCAACCCGCCGTCGCCGGGCATGAGTCGCTCGGCCAGCGCCTGATGGAGCAGCGTTTCGGTATCGCGTGGGCGCTCCGCGGGCGCGTCGCAGAGTTGCGCGTAATGCAGGCGCTGCTGCGCCACCCCGCCGATGTCCGCGGGCACATTGCCGCCGCGATCGAAATGGATGGGATCGATGAGCACGCCGGCGTTCGACTTGCGCGCGGCAGCCGCGATCCGCGCCCCCTGCTGGAGATTCTTGACGTCCGTCCACGGCATGGGCTCGAGATCGAAGGTGAGCCCGAGCGGCGCGCCGAGCTCGCAAAGCGCCGCGAAGCGTTCGGTCAGGCGCGCTTCGACAGGATCGTTGCCGGCGATCAGCACGTGTTTTGCGCCGAGGCGCGCGCCGGTCTCGAGCGCCGGCAGGTAGCTACGCACATCGGTATCGGGCTTCAGGCGAAAGATCTCGATGTCGAGCGTGCGTACGCCGGTGTCAGCGAGGCGGCGCTCGATCTCGCGCACCATCGGCGTATCGCCGACCGCCGGCCACGTCGGCTCGCTGTCCGTCGCCGGGAGAAGCCTTAGGCCCACGTGCGCGTAGCCCGCGTCCGCTGCGCAGGCGACCATGTCCGGCGGCGACAGCTCGAGCACGGTCAGCGCCGCGAGCGACAGGGGTCGCGTCATTGCAGCGGCGAGAAGTTCGCCGGCGTGTAAATCGTCATTGCGCCGCGCGCGGTCAAGCCTTGCGTGGTCAGGCCGCGGTCTTCACGTGCCCGCCGAGGAACAGGCGGTTCAGATTCGGATCGTCCAGCAGCTCGGACGCCGGCCGGTCGAGCGCGAGCCGCCCCATTTCGAGGACGAGAGCGCGGTTCGCATACTTGAGCGCGGTGCGCACGTTCTGCTCGACCATCAGCACCGTCACGCCCTGCTCCGCGAGCCCGCGCAGCAGCGTCATCACCTCCTGCACGAGCTTCGGCGACAATCCGATCGAAGGCTCGTCGATCAGCAGCACGCGCGGGCGCAGCAGCAGCGCGCGTCCAACCTCGAGCTGCTTCTGCTCTCCGCCCGACATGGTCGAGGCCTGGTTGTTGATGCGTTCCTTGATGCGGGGAAAGCGCGTGAGAATTTCGTCGATGCGTCCGTTGAGCTCGCCGCGCGGCAGCGTGATGCCGCCCAGCTCGAGGTTGTGCCGCACCGACAGCGAACCGAACAGATTGCGCCCCTGCGGCACGAAGGCGATCCCCTCTCCCAGCAGTTCGCGCTGCGACTTGCCGTTGACGCGCTTGCCCTCGAAGCGGACCTCGCCGGAACGGGGAACGAGCATGCCGAACAGCGTCTTCAGCACCGTCGATTTGCCGGCGCCGTTGGGGCCGATCAGCAGCGTGATTTCGCCCTTGCGCGCGTCCAGCGTGAGCTCGTTCAGGATCGTCAGGCTAGGCGTATACCCGGCGACGACTTTGTCGAATTCGATGATCTTCTCGGCCATGGCTAGTTCCCTAAATAAGCTTCGAGCACCTGCCGGTTCGACTGCACCTCCTTTGGCGGTCCCTCGGCGAGGACCCTGCCTTCGACCATGCAGATGACGTGCGGGCAGAGCTTCATGATGAAGTCCATGTTGTGCTCGATGACCACGAAGCTCCCGCCCTGCGTCTTGTTGAGCTCGACCAGCAGATCGTGCAGCTGGTCGACCAGGCTCGGGTTCACGCCCGCGCAGGGTTCGTCGAGCAGCACCAGCCGCGGCGCCGGCATGAACGCCATCGCGATGTCAATGAGTTTCTGCTGGCCGTAGGACAAGCTACCCGCGGGCAGATATGCGACGTGCTTCAGGCGAAAGAGCTCGATCATCTCATCGGCGTGATGGCCGAGTCCGGCATCGGGTGCGGCGAAAAGGCGTCCCGGCATCGTGCCCTTGAATTCCTGCGCCGCCGCGATCAGGTTGTCGCGCACCGACAGCTTCACAAAGACTTGCAGCGTCTGGAACGTGCGCCCGACGCCGCGCCGTGACAACTCCAGCGGCGACATGCCGGTGATGTCCTCGCCGCAGAACTCCACGCTGCCGGCGGTAGGCTTGATCTGGCCGAGGATGCTGTTGAACAGCGTCGTCTTGCCCGAGCCGTTGGGCCCGATCACGCCGACGATCTCGCCGGGGCCCACCGACATCGTCACGCCGTCGACGGCCTTGATCGCGCCGTACTGCTTCTTCATATCTCTCACTTCGAGGAACGGCGTCATTTGGCACCTCCACTGGTTTTGAAGCGGTCCGCGAGCGAAAGCAGTCCGCCCGGCAGGAAGACCATCAGCACGATCACCGCAAAGCCGAAGATCGCCAGGTACCAGTCCTGCAGGAAGCGCAGCCACTCGGGCAGCAAGATGACGACTACCGACCCCAGCACGGGTCCGAAGAAGCGGCCCGAGCCGCCGACGATGACCGCGAGCAGCATCATCAGCGACACCGAGAGATGGAACTGCCCGGGCTCGATGAAGTTGACCAGCGCCGCCAGATAGACTCCGCCGATGCCCGCGCAGGCCGCGCCGATCGCGAATGCCAGCAGCGTGTACGCGGTGATGTTGACCCCCGTGCTCTCGGCGCGAATCGGATTGTCGCGCAGCGCTGCGAAGGCGCGACCCCAGGGCGAGCGCAACAGCCACCACAGGACCAGAGCGAGAATGATCACCGACACAAATGCGAAGTAGAAAAACGGCAGCGCGCCATCGAGCGACCAGCCGAAAAGCGAAGGCCGCGGGATGTTCGAAATCCCGAAGGTGCCCCCCGTGAGCTGCTCCTCGTTGCGCATCACGAGGAAGACGAGGACATTGAACCCCAGAGTCGCGAAGGCGAGGTAATGGTGTTGCACCCTCAAGGCCGGGAAGCCCAGCGCCAGTCCGATCGCGAAGCATGCGACCGCCGCGATCGGCAGGACGAGCCAGAACGAAATGCCCATCTTGGTCATCAGAATGCCGGCGATGTATGCGCCGATGCCGTAGAACGCCGCCTGCCCGATCGACATCTGTCCCGCGTACCCGACGATCAGGTTCAAACCGAAGGCCGCCATGAGATACACGCACAACAGCGTCATCAGGTAGATGCCGTAATTCTTGAGGAACAGCGGCAGGATCGCGTAGAGCGCGAGCAGGACCACCAGACCGATCTTTTGTGCGTTGTTCATACCTTGCGCTCCTCGGCCTTGCCCAGAAGGCCCTCGGGCCGGAAGATGATGACGACGAGGAAGAGGAGCAGCGCGACGCCCTCCTTATACGCAGGCGAGATGTACGCACCGGTCAGATTCTCCAGCACGCCGACCAGCACGCCTCCGAGCAGCGCGCCGCGCGTCTGGTTGAAGCCGCCGATGATCGCCGCGTAGAACGCCTTCAGGCCGATCGACTCGCCCATGTCGAACTTGGCGAGGTACGTGGGCGTGACGAGCAGCGCCGCGACGACCGCCAGCACGGCGTTGATCAGGAACACGTAGAGCACCATGCGCTGCACGTTGATTCCCAGGACCTTGGCCGCGTCGGTGTTCTGCGCCACCGCCTGCATCGCGCGACCCGTCACGGTGCGGTTCAGGAACAACTGCAGGCCGATGACGATCAGGCCTGCCATGAGAAGCGTGCCGATGTCCGCGTAGGAGACCTTGAAGTCCCCCAATGCCAGCAGGCCATCGGGAAAAGGGCTGTTGAACGGCATCGCCTGCGCGGTCACGCCGGCTTTGGTGAGCTGCTTCACGCCGATCGAGAGTCCGAGCGTCGCGATCACCATCGGGATGACGCCGTGGCGGATCAGCGGATCGACGATCACCCGCTTGAAGGTGTACCCGAGCAGCAGCATCGCGACCAGGCAGGTCAGCAGGAAGGCGAGCCAGAGCGGGAGCCCCGCGGTGTTGATGAAGAACAACATCACGAAGGCGGGGAGCATCACGAACTCGCCCTGCGCGAAGTTGATCGTCCCCGACGCCTGCCAGAGCAGCGTGAATCCCAGCGCGCAGAGCGCGTAGATCGCGCCGGTCGCGGTTCCGGAAATGATCAGTTGCAAGAAGTCAGCCATACCTTCCTCCTCCTCCAGAGCGACCGCGCTTGGGCGCGGTCGCGTCCCTTTTCTTGCGCGCTACTGGATCGGATTCACCGGCGGCAATGTCGCGGTCACGACTTGCTTTCCTTTTTCCACCTTGACCAGGAAGCTTTCGCGGTCGAGATCGCCGTTGTTGTCGAAGTGCACATCGAGGAGCACGCCGGGATAATCCTTCACCTTGATCGTCGCGCCGTGCAGCGTCTTGGCGAACTCCTTGCCGTCGAACTTCTTGATGCGCTCGGTGATCGCCTTCACCACGTACATTCCGGTGTAACCCTTCATCCCGTTGTGGTCGCTCTTGTACTTGTAGTCCTTCTGGAACTTCTCGTCGAAGGCCTTGATTCCCGGCTGCGGCGCATCGACGGTAAGTCCGACGTGCGCGATCGCGCCGTTGGCCGCGTCGCCCGCGAGCTCGATCACCTTCTGCCCGGTGAGCGTCGTTTCGCCGATGATAGACTTGTCGTAGCCCTGCTTCTTGAGCTCGCGCAGCGCCCGCGCGGACTCTTCTTCGTTGGTGTAGACGAACACCGCGTCGGCGTTCGACTGCTTGACCTTGAGCACCGCGGCGGAGAAATCGACCTGGCCCGGGTCGGTCGAGATGTCGGCTGCGACCTTGATGCCCTGCGCCTCGAGCGCCTTACTCATCGAATCGCGGCCGCCCTTGCCGAAGTCGTTGTTCACCCACACCATCGCCACGGACTTCGCCTTCACGGTATCCTTGATGTAGCGCGCAAGCTTGGGCATCGCCGTCGATTGCGTGAACGAGGTACGGAACACATACGGGTTGCCCTGCTGCGTGATGTTCGCCGCCTCGCCGCCGGTGAAGTTGGGAATCTCGGCGCGCTTGGTCTCAGCCATGCTGACGATGAACGAGCCCGAGAATACGGGGCCCATCACCACGTACGCGCCCTGATCGACCGCCTTCTGTGCCAGTGCCTTGGCGGTTTGCGGCGCCGACTGCGTGTCCATCGACGTGTATTCGATTTTGCGGCCGAGGATGCCGCCCGCGGCATTGATTTCCTTGACGGCGAGCTTGACGCCGTTGTCGAAATTGGTGCCCGCCGTCGCACCCGTGCCGGAAAGCTCCATCAGGCCGACGATGGTGACCGGGCCCTGCTGGCCGAACGCCGTCGTCGCGGCCGCGAACGCGAACGCTGCGACCGTATTGCGTAATGCCTGCTTCATGACTACCTCCTTGGTGATGAACACTGTCGATACGTTGGATGAATGTCCGTCTGAGCGGCAGCGAGTGCAAGTCCCACCCTCACGTCTGTGCGCATAGCCATGTGGCCGCCCTCCGGCCTCTGGCGGCGACCGCCGCTGCCGGAAGATGCGCGTAGTCGTCGTTGACCACGTCGAACGAGTAATCGCCGCGGTAGCCGGCACGCTCGATGCGGCCAACGAGGTCGACGATTGCCACATTGTGATTGCCTTCCGAAGGAAAGACGCGGCGGTGGCGCGCGGTCTCGATGAGGTCATCCAGGTCCCACAGGTAATCCGATAACTGGACGAGGAAGATCCTCTCGCCCGGGATCGCGTCGAACGGCTCGCGCGAGGTGCCGCGCGCGAGGACGTGAAACGAGTCGATCGCGAGCCCCACATTGGCATGGTCGGCCAATTTCACCGCCTCCCACGCCGACGTATATTCGTTGATCCAGCGACCCCACGACAGCGCGCCGTACGCGATGCGGATTCCCGGCAGCGCCGCCAGGGTACCGAGGATCGCCAGGTCTTCGGCAATCTTGTGCGGATCGCCGCTGGCATGGGGCGAGGTGGTCGACGCGACGATCAATAGCGGCGCACCGACGGAGCGCATCATGTCGAACAGCGATCGCGCAATGTCAATCTTGTAGTCGAGCATGTGTCCCGACAAACCCTCGAAATCGTGCAGCATCTGAAATGCGCCCACCTTGAGGCCGCTATCGGTCACAAGCTCGACGGCCACGTCGACGCCGTCGGGATGGCCAACGAGATCGGCGCCCGAGAGGACGATCGCCCCGAAGCCCGCGGCTTTCACGGCGCGTAGTTTTTCCTCGAGGGTGCCGGCAAGGGTGTTCGTGTTCATCGCGAAGCGCTGCAATTCGAGCATCGGCGGGCGATGGGTCAGGTGAGCGCGGCAACCGAGCGCAGGTTGCATCGCGTATCTTCGCGAAACGGAGAAATCGTTTCGGGCACTGACAAATCTCCTCCAGTTGTTCGATTATCGGACTTATGTGCGACTAACGAACATTTTATCTCTTCCGGGAAGACTGTCAAGGGCGATTATCGAAATTATGGGCGATTATCGCTTAAATTGGGATGCGGCTTAGGGTATTTCCATTTATTGTGAACCCATAACCAGTCGGCGGGGCTGGCGCGAATTTCCTCCTCCAGTTTGCGCGCGTAGGCCTCGACGATCCAAGCCCCTGTCTCGGCTTGGGCGTCCTCGGTGACGTCGTAGGGCGGCTCGGCAAGCACGTGAAGGCGAACCGCGTAATGCCCGCGCTTGAGCCTGCGCATCGCGACGTAAACGACCGGCGCGTCGAGGAATCGCGCGATCGTCTCGACCCCGACGAAGAATGCGGTGTCCTGGTGCAGGAATCGCGTCCAATGTTTCTCCATGCTTTTCGGCGGAGTCTGGTCGGCCACCAGCCCGTACGCGCGCACGTCTCCAACGCGCCGCAACAGCTCGAAGGCGAAGCTCTTGATCGGAATCGGACTGCCGCCGAAGCGGCTGCGCGCTTCGCGCATGTACGCGTCGAGGCTCGGCAGCCGGATCGGCTTGTAGACCGCATCGATCGGGATGCCGAAATGGGCGCCGCCGCCGGGAAGCAGCCATTCCCAGTTGCACACATGCGCCGTCAGCAGGATGGACGAGCGGCGCTCGGCGGCGTAGCGCGCGACGAGCTCCGGATTGTCGATGACCATCCGCGCCTTGAGGTCCTCCGCGCTCGCGCGCCAGCCCCAGAGCAGCTCGACGAACACCTCGCTCATGTTGCGATACGACTGCTTCAGGATGATGGCGCGCTCTTCCGGCGACTTCTCGGGAAACGAGCGGGCGATATTTCGCGCGGCGAGGTCACGCCGCCAGCGCAGGAGGTGAAACGTGACAAAATAGATAGCCCATGAGAAGCCGTAGAGCGTGGTTAGCGGCAGACGACCGAGCGAGCGCAGGAGGAAGATCATCGGCTGTGGCGCGGAGGAACGTTCCGTTGCGCGGAAAGGTGCGCGATACCGCTCGAAGGCGAAAAGGCGAGTGAGCGTAGACGATTTCCCTGCCCCGGGCAAACCGGACGGCGCTCCGGTCGCGCTCGCGTCTCCGGTGGGCGGCGTTTTTCTGTGGTGGGCGACGCTCGCCGCGAGTGACGCTGAAGTCGCGCGGGTATCAGGCTGGCTCGCCCCGGCCGAGCATGCTCGCGCGTCCCGCTTCGGCCGTGAGGTCCTCTCCCGCCGCTACATCCTCGGCCGCGCCCTGCTGCGTTGGTCGATCGGCAACGTGCTCGGCCTGCCGCCTCCGGCGGTGCCCATCGTGCGCGGTGCGCGCGGCCGGCCGCAGCTCGCAGGCGACACTGGCCTCGACTTCAACATCTCGCACACGGAAGGCGTGGCGCTCATCGGCATCGCGCGTGCAGGGCGCATAGGGGTCGACGTGGAGCGCGCCGACCGCGATGTTCGCGCCGACGGGCTCGCGCGCAAGTTCCTGACAACAGCCGAGCGCTCGACGCTCGCGCCGCTGTCGGAGGCCGAACGCCGCGCGCGGTTCTTACGCTACTGGACGTGCAAGGAAGCGATGAGCAAGGCGACAGGCGAAGGGCTGTCGGCGCCGTTTCGGCGTCTCGAGGTCCGGCTTGCCGAGGTCATCGAGCTGGTCAGGGGCCCCGGCCGATACGAGCCGTCGCGCTGGCGGCTGCACGCAGTCGATGTGCCGGGCGGCTATCTCGCGACGCTCGCGCTCTGGTCCGAAGCGAGCTAACGGCGCGAGCCCGCGGCGTCGCCGGTCGCCTTGCGCGGGGAGATCGCAGAACAAGGACGCCGCGGCCTGCGCCTCAGGCGACGGCGATCAGGCGATCGAGCGTCGCCGGATCTCTCAGTAGCTCCTCGCTCGCCGCGCGGTGCACGACCCGCCCGCGATCGAGGACCATCGCCTGCGTCGTCAGACCCAGCGCCAATCGCGCGTGCTGCTCGACAACGAGGCCCTCCATCGGTTCGTCGAGCAGCAGAAGCTTCGGACTGGTCATCAGCGCGCGGGCGATCGCCAGCATTTGCTGCTCGCCGCCGGAGAGTTGATTGCCAAGGTTGCGCCGCCGCTCCTCGAGCCGGGGAAAGACCTTGTACAGGCGCTCGAGATTCCATGGCCCGCCCGGTCGCTCGATCACCGTCAGGTGCTCCTCGACGGTGAGGGAAGGAAACATCAACCGCTCCTGCGGCACCCAGCCGAGACCCGCGTGCGCACGCCGCCACGCCGGCAGGCGCGTGATGTCATTGCCTTGCAGCGCGAGCCGTCCCCGCTGCAAGCGCGTGAGCCCCATCAGCGTCAACAGCAGCGTCGTCTTGCCCACGCCGTTGCGGCCGAGCAGCGCGAGACTGCCGCCTTCGTCGATCGCCAGCGACACGTCCTCGAGCACGATCGAATCGCCGTAACCCGCCGTCAGCCCTTCCGCGCGGATCAGCTCAGTCATGCTGCGCTTCCCCGAGATAGACCTCGCGCACGCGCCGGTCGTTGGCGATCTCGTCCGGCGTTCCCTCGACCAGCACCGCGCCGCCGACAAGGACCGTAATGCGCTCGGCGAAGCGGAACACGAGGTTCATGTCGTGCTCGATGAAAACGATCGTCACCTCGCGCGGCAGCTGCGCGATCACGCCGAAGAGCTCCGCGCTTTCGGCCGAAGGTATGCCCGCGGCAGGCTCGTCGAGCAGCAGCACCGTGGGTCGCGTCGCGAGCGCCAAGGCAATTTCCAGCAATCGCTGCTTACCGTAGGGCAACGCGCGCGTCGGCGTATTGGCATCAGCGTCGAGCCGCAACCGCGCCAGGATCGCGTGCGCCTCCTCGATCGCGCCGCGCTCGGCGGCGACGGTACGCCACCACACGCCACCGCGGCCGCTGCGCTCGCAGCAGGCGAGCACGACCGACTCGAGCGCGGTGAGGCCGGGAAACAGCGTGTTGATCTGGAAGGTCCGCGTCATGCCGCGCTTGACGCGCGCGTGCTGCGGCAGGCCGGTGATCCGCTCTTCGCCGAGATAGACTTCGCCCCCGGTCGGCGCAAGCACGCCGGTCAGCAGGTTGATAAACGTCGTCTTGCCTGCGCCGTTGGGTCCGATCAGCGCGTGGCGGGCGCCTGCCTCGAACGCGAGGCTGACGTCCGAATTGGCCTTGAAGGCGCCGAAGGATTTCGACAGCGATTCGGTGCGCAGGGCGGCGTTCATCGCGACATCCGGCGCAACCGCTGTTGGAGCACGAGCAGCCCTCCCATCAGCCCGCCGCGCGCGAAGAGCACGATCAACACGAGCAGCAACCCGAGCCAGAACTGCCAGTAGACCGGATTGAGATTGGCGAGATAATCCTGCAGGATCATGAAGACCGCGGCGCCGAGCAGGCCGCCGTACAGATACCCCGTGCCGCCCAACACGAGCATGATCATCAGTTCCGCCGAGCGCTGGAAACCGAACACATCGATGCCGACGAATTGCGTGGTCTGCGCGAGCAGTGCGCCGGCGATGCCGGCGATTCCCGCACCGACGGTGTAGACGGCCACGAGCTTGTGCCGCACCGACGCGCCGATCGCCGGCATCCGGCGCTCGCCTTCGCGAATGCCCCTGAGGCTCAGTCCGAACGGCGAGCGGACGAGCGCACGCGTCGCGTTGAAGACCACGAAGAGTACGGCAAGGCTGTAGAGATACGCCGTCTTGCCGTCGAGGCCGAAGGCGAACACGCCGAAGATCTTCTTCATCTCGACGCCGGAGAGCCCGTCGACTCCGCCGGTGATCGACGAGGCCTGATTGGCCGTCTCGAACAGCATCAGCCCGATGCCGAGCGTCACCATCAGGCGCGTCAGATCCTGGCCGCGCACGATCAGGAAGCTGGTGATCCAGCCGGCCAGCGCGGCGACCGCCGCGGCGGCGAAGAGCCCGCTCAAGGGCTCGCCGAAACCGTGCCTGGCCAGGAGTCCCGCCGTGTACGCGCCCAGCCCGAAGAACGCCGCATGGCCGAGCGAGATGATCCGCGCGTAGCCCAGGATCAGGTCGAGCGACAGCGCGAACAATCCCGCGATCAGGATCTGGCTGCCGAGCGTGAGGTAGCGGGGAAACAGAAAGAACGCCGCGATCGGAATTAGCCAGAACGCGATCTCGAACCGGTTCCACTTGAGCGTCGGCAACGCGCTCATGCACGACGCCCTACGAGGCCGGCGGGAAAGAGCAGCAGCATGATCACCATCACGGCGTAGATCACGAAGGAGCCGATCTGCGGCACGTAGTACTTGCCCGCGACGTCGAACACGCCGAGGATCAGCGCCGCGATAAGCGGCCCGCGGATAGTTCCGGCACCGCCCACGGCGACCACCAGCAGGAAGTACACCATATACTTCAAAGGAAACGTCGGATCGAGCCCGAGCACGTCGATCCCGAGCGCTCCGCCCAGGCCCGCTAGCGCCGAACCCAGCGCGAAAGTGACGCTGAAAACCCGTTCGACGTTGATCCCCAAGCCGACCGATGCCTGCTGGTTGTCGACCGAAGCGCGGACCTGCGCGCCGAAGCGCGTGCGCTCGACGAGGAACGTCAGCGCCAACGTCGCGAGCACGACCATCGCGATCAGGAACAACCGGTACGTGCCGAGGTCCACGCCGAGCACGTGCAGCTGCCCGGTCAGGAAATCAGGCAGGCGCACGGGCTGCTGCGCGGGCCCGAAGAAATAGGTCGCGGTGGCGATCGACATCAACGTAAGCCCGATGGTGAACAACACCTGGTCCAGATGCGCCGCCCGGTACAGGCGGCGGTAGAGAACGCGCTCGAGCAGCGCGCCGACCGCGCCGCTCACCGCGAACGCGATCGCCAGTGCCGGCAGAAACGGGATACCCAGCCGCGACATTGCGACGACCGCGGCATAGCCGCCCAGCATCGCGAATGCACCATGCGCGAGGTTGATGAAATTCATCAGCCCCATGGTCACCGACAGCCCGATGCTGATGAGGAACAGCAGGCTGCCGTACGCCACGCCGTCGAACAAAACGCCGATGAAGCTCGTGATCATCTCGTCGCTATAGACTGCGTAGCCCGGGCTGAGCGCACAGCGCGATGCCCGGGACCAGCCACGCTTGCCCCGGGGTTCGCTGCGCTCACCACCGGGCTACGGGCGCAGCGCGATGCCCGGGACCAGCCCAGCACACTTTCCCCGGGGTTCGCTGCGCTCCCCGGGGTTCGCTGCGCTCACCACCGGGCTACGGTTTGCCCGGGTCCTTCTGATCCGGGAACTTGTCGAACTCGACGTTGTAGAGGCCGCCGCCGGTCTTCTCGACCTTGCGGATGTACACCGTCTGCACGACGTCACGCGTCTCCGGATCGATCATGATCGGACCGCGCGGGCTCGTGAGCTTCATGCCCTTCATCGCCGCGATGAGCTTCTCCCCGTCGGTCGAGCCGTTGGTCTTCTTCAGCGCTTCGTAAATCAACGCCATGCCGTCGTAGCCGCCCGCGGCCATGAAGTTCGGGCGCAACTTGGTGCCGTTTGCCTCCGCATACGCCTTGACAAACGCCTTGTTCTCG
>WNGA01001300.1_pt1 | contig 38424 bp, 41 predicted proteins | sample 5400061 | NCBI WGS metagenome assembly WNGA01 (sample SAMN13153366, study PRJNA577476) | soil metagenome | isolation source: 100 cm soil or saprolite under grassland replicate 2 | place: USA:California | collected 2016-06-15
TCACGCGAGTGCGCGTAATTGCCGGCCGCCGTTCCAATCGCAAACCCCGCCAGGACGTCGGTTTGCCAATGGGCCTGTACCTTGACGCGCGCGATCGCATCGTAGAGCGGGAGAACCTCTAGACCGATCACCCACGGGTGGTCGTGCGCGTACTCGAACACGAACGGCGCGACGGCGGCGCTCAGCAGCGTGACCTCGCCGCTCGGGAAGCTGTGATGGCCCGAGCCCTGGAACCACTTGTTCGGATCATCGGTTTGCGCCGGCCGCGCGCGGTCGAATACACGTTTGGCCGGTTCAGCGATGAGCGCCCCGAGGACCGACGAGTCCACGCCTTGCCAGAACGTGCGCCCGAGTCGGGTCTCGCCGCCTTCCCACACGGCGCCGCCGAGCGCAACGGCGATCGAGCCGTACTCGACCGCTTTCTGGACGTTGCGATTCCAGATGCCGCTGTCGTCGAACGTGACTTTGTGGTCGAGGCCGGCCGCGGCCTCGCCGGCGCAAGACCCGAAACAGAGCGCGACCGCCGCACCCGCCAGTCGTCGGTTCAGAATCATGGTCCACTCCGATGGGATCGATCGCGATTCTCAGGATTCGACGCTGGCGGATGGACGCTGTAGGTCGGAACGCGTGCTCTAACCCTGACGACCGGGACCGACCGCGGACACGCGGCTCGGCCAATCCGACGCGCCGTCAGTACGTGTAGAACATCCGCTGGATTTCCTTCGTGTCACTGGTCTTGGTCAGCGCCAGCATCAGCAGCACGCGTGCCTTTTGCGGCGTCAGCGTGTCCGATACGACGAAATCGAGCTCGTCGTCGTTCGCCTCGCCGTTGCGCACGACCGGGCCGTTGCCGACACGTGAGCTGCGCACGACGATCACGCCTTTCTTGCGCGTCTCGATCAGCGCGGGCTTCACCTGCGCAGCGAGGCTGCCGTCTCCGACGCCCGCGTGAATGATTCCCTTGTCCCCGGCACCGACGAACGCATCGAGCGCGACGCGGTTCATGTTCGCGTATCCGTACACGATATCCACTGCCGGCAATGCCTCGATGTTGGCGATATCGAACTCGCTGTCGCGCGTGTGCTTGCGCGCGGGAAGCCGGTAGAACTGAGGCTGGCCGCCGACCATGTAGCCGAGAAAGCCGAGGTCGGGCGCGCGAAACGTATCGACGGTCATCGTATTGATCTTGGCGACGTCGCGCGCGCCGTTGATCTGGTCGTTCAGGCTGACGAGGACGCCCTTGCCCGCGGCTTCCTTGCTCGCGGCGAGCGCGACGCCGTTGTAGATGTTGAACGGCCCGTCGGCGCTCATCGCCGTCGATGGACGCATCGCTCCGACGAGCACCACCGGCTTGGCGCTCTTGACGACGAGGTTCAGGAAATACGCGGTCTCTTCGAGCGTATCGGTGCCGTGCGTGATCACGATGCCGTCGACATCGGCCTGCGCGAGCAGCGCGTTGACGCGCTTGGCGAGCTTCAGCCAGATGTCGTTGGTCATGCTTTCGCTCGCGACCTGCGCGACCTGCTCGCCTTTGACGTTCGCGACCTTCTTGAGATCGGGCACCGCGTCGATCAGCTGCTCGACGGCGACTTTGGCGGCCGTATAGCCGGCCACCTGCGTGGCCGACGCGGCCGTGCCGGCGATCGTCCCGCCGGTGGCGAGAATCACGATGTTCGGGCGCTTCGCATCCTGCGCATAGGCAGCTGCCGACATCACGACGGCGAGTGCCCAGCAGGCGAGCGTTGTTGCAGTGGCGAATCTCGATTTGCGCATCATCATCTACGTCTCCGTTTCGGTCATGGAAGGGCGCGGCGCGTGAGCGTCCGCCCCGTTGGTCGTCACTTGCCGCCCGTCGCGGGCGGTCTTGTTCATTCGCCCAGGCCAAGCCCTCGAAAGCTCTCTTCGAGCTGTGCACTCATCGGCAAATCGAGCCGCACGCCCGAGGGCAGTCGCTTGGTGAACCATTTCTCGTAGATCCAGACGAGCTCGCGGCTTTCGGCGAGCCGTCGGAAGGTCCTTTCGACCACCGCGGCGAGCTGCGGATCGTCCTTTCGATACGCGATGGCGTAGGGATCGTACGAAAGGAAATCGCCGGCGATCCGATACTGCGTGCGATTGCGCGTCTGGGTGAGCATCGAGTAGATCAGCACTTCGTCGTTCGCGAGCGCGTCGGCCTTGCCCGACACGAACACGTCGAACGCTTCCTTGTGGTCGGCCCCGCTGACGAACGTCACGTCGATGCGCTGGCGCTTCGACAGCGCCTCGACGGCGGCAGCATTGGTCGTGCCGCGGGTCACGGCGACGGTCTTTCCCGGCAGATCGCGCAACGAGCGAACGGGACTGTCCTTGCGGACGAGCAGCTTGGTGCCGGTGATGAAGATGACCGGCGAAAAAGCGACCAGCTTGCGCCGCTCGACATTGGCCGTCGTCGATCCGCATTCGAGATCGATCGCTCCCGATTGCAGCAACGCGAACCGGGTTTCCGGCGTAACCGGCACGTAGGCGACGCGCAGCTCCGCTGCGGCGAGCTCGTCGGTCACGTCCTCGACGATCGCGCTGCAGAGGTCGATCGAGTATCCGGCCGGCCGCCGAGCTTCGTCGAGAAACGAGAACGGCAGCGAGCTTTCGCGGTAGCCGATGCGTACGACGCCGCTGTCCTTGATCGTCTTGAGCGTGCCAGTCAGGCGATCCACTGCCCCGGCAGGCGTCTCCTGCGCAACGGCCGTGATCGCGACCCCGATCAAGCAAGCCGCGAAGACGGCAGCGAAAACGCTTCGCATATGAATCTCCTGTAGCGAGATGCGCGGTCCGCTTACGCGTTGGCGAGCGCTTCGGGCGCGAGCATTTCGTCCTGCTCCACGGCACGCGGTTCGCGCAGCTCGCCCTCCCACTTCGCCACGACGGCGGTCGCGAGGCTGTTGCCGATGACGTTGGTCGCCGTACGTCCCATGTCGAGGATCTGGTCGATGCCCATGATCAGCAGCAGGCCGGCCTCCGGCAGTCCGAACGTGGGCAGCACCGCGGCGACGACGACGAGCGAAGCGCGCGGCACGCCGGCGATGCCCTTGCTCGTGAGCATCATCACGAGCAGCAACGTGATCTGCTGTCCAACCGACAGATCGATGCCGAACGCCTGCGCGATGAACAGCGCCGCGAACGCCTGGTACATCATCGAGCCGTCGAGATTGAACGAGTAGCCGAGCGGCAGCACAAATCCCGTGATGTTGTTCTTCACGCCGAACTTCTCGAGCTGCTCCATCGTCTTGGGGTACGCAGCCTCGCTGCTCGCGGTGGAGAACGCGATCATGATCGGCTCGCGGATCAACCGCAGCAGCGTCCAGACCGGGCCTTTGAGGATCACGTAGCCGACGGCGATCAGCACCACCCAGAGCAACGCGAGCGCGAGGTAGAAGCCGCCGATGAACTTGCCGTAGGTGAGCAGCACGCCCAGACCCTGCGTGGTGATCACGGACGCGACCGCCGCGAAGACCCCGAACGGGGAAAGGCGCATCACGAAATCGGTGAGCCGCAGCATCACGTGCACGAGCTCGTCCATCAAGCCGACGATCGTCTTCGCGCGCTGGTCCTTGAACGTCGAGATGGCAAAGCCGAAGAACAGCGCGAACACGAGGATCTGGAGGATGTTGTTGTTCGCCATCGCCTCGAACACGCTCTTCGGAAAGACTTGCGTAATGAAGTCCTTCACGTTGAGCGACGCCGTCTTGAGGTTCGTGGCGGCACCGGCATCGGGCAGCGGCAGTCCCAGATTCTCACCGGGCCGCAGGATGCCCACCATGACGAGGCCGAGGCCGAGCGAGACGAGCGACGCCGTGACGAACCAGGCCATTGCCTTCAGGCCTATGCGACCGACCGCCTTCGAATCGCCCGTGCTCGCGATGCCGGCGACGAGCGTGGCGAACACGAGCGGCGCGATGATCATCTTGATCAGCCGCAGGAACACGTCGGTCACCACGTTGAAGTAACCGGCGATGTCCTTCGCGGTCTTGGCGTCGGGCGCCGCGACGTTGCAGATGTAGCCGGCGACGATGCCGAGGATCATCGCGATCATGATCCACGTGGTGAGCTTCAGTTTCATCGGAATCTCCTCCTCGCGCTTGTCTGCGCGTTCGTTCGATGCACCGCTCGGCGATGCCGACGCGGCTCGAGTCGTGGCGCGGCCGATTGGGCTCGCGCGTTTGCCCTCACGACTTCGGCGCGGCCCGCCTTATTCGCGCACCTTCGGCAGCGGTTGGGGCCGCGTCAGCTCTTCGGGCCGAAGGATCCGGTCGAGCTCCTCCTTCGACAGCAGACCTTTCTGCAGAACGATCTGGTAGACGCTGCCGCCGGTCTCGTGCGCCTGCGCCGCGACTGCCGTGGCGTTTGCGTATCCGATGTAGGGATTGAGCGCGGTAACGATGCCGATCGAGTCCTCGACGATCGAGCGAAGCCGCTCGCGATTCGCCGTGATGCCCTTGACGCAGTGTTCGGTGAGCGTCCCGCATGCGTTGCGCAGATGGGTGACGCTCTTGAACAGGCTGTGCGCGATGATCGGCTCGAACGCGTTCAGCTGCAGCTGTCCGGCCTCGGCCGCGAAGCTGACGGTGACGTCGTTGCCGATCACTTCGAACGCGACCTGGTTGACGACCTCGGGGATCACCGGATTGACCTTGCCCGGCATGATGCTCGAGCCAGCCTGGCGCGGCGGCAGGTTGATCTCGAACAACCCCGCGCGCGGCCCGGAGGACAGAAGCCGCAGGTCGTTGCACGACTTCGACAGCTTTACCGCGACGCGCTTGAGCACGCCGGACAGCTGCACGAACGCGCCGCAGTCCTGCGTCGCTTCGATGAGGTTCGGCGCCGTCACGAGCGGGATGCCGCTGATCTCGGACAGCAGCTTGCACACGAGGCTCGCGTACTCGGGATGGGCCGTGATGCCCGTGCCGATCGCGGTGGCGCCCATGTTGATCTCGCGGATCAGCGTCGCCGCTTCGCGCAACCGCTCCTCGTCTTCGCCGAGCATGACGGCATACGTCGAGAACTCCTGTCCGAGCGTCATCGGCACCGCGTCCTGCAGCTGCGTGCGGCCCATTTTCAGCACGTCCTTGAACTCCTGCGCCTTGTCCTCGAACGCTCGGCGCAACTTCGCCATCGCGGCGATGAGATCCGATATGCCTGCCTGCGTGGCGATCTTGAGCGCCGTCGGATACACGTCGTTCGTGCTCTGGCTCATGTTGACGTGCTCGTTCGGGTGCAGGTACTGGTACTCGCCTTTCTGGTGTCCCATCAGCTCGAGCGCGCGATTGGCGATCACCTCGTTCGCGTTCATGTTGGTCGAGGTCCCCGCGCCGCCCTGGATCACGTCGACGACGAACTGATCGTGGAGCCGGCCGGCGCGCACCTCCTCGCAGGCGCGAACGATCGCGTCGCGGCGCTCGGCATCGAGCAGGCCGAGCGAATGATTCGCGAGCGCCGCGGCATGCTTGATGGACGCGAGCGCGCGAATCAGGTCCGGATAGATCGAGATTTGCGTGCCGGTGATCGGAAAATTCTCGACCGCGCGCAGTGTGTGGATGCCGTAGTAGGCTTGTGCAGGAACTTCGCGTTCGCCGAGCAGGTCGTGCTCGACGCGATGTTTGGATGGCATGGCCGGATTCCTTCGATTTGCTCGGCGCCGCGCGGCGCCGAAATGCGTGAGCGACAGAGCGACGATCGTAGAATCCGAAGCCCGCGCCGTCCAATGCTATGTTTGCGCGAATGTGGCGCTGCGCGCGCATGTTATGCACGCCCGTCATCACTTCTTGCGGTTGGCGGATGCCTCCCTTGGCGGAGGCGCAATCGCCCTTGCGGCGGCAGGGTCAGCGGCGCGAGTGCTGCGGCCGCGTCCGGCTCAACGTGCCGATGCCCAGATCGATTCGACCATCGATTTCGGGTGCTCGACCGATCGGTAGAGCCGGACCTCGAGCTCCGTTTGCCAGTTGGCGTCGCCGGCGATCACGAGCTCGCCGCGCTCGAGATCGCTCGCGATCAGGCTCTCGGGGAGCCAGCAGACGCCGAGGCCCATGCGCACCATCGATCGCAGCCCGTCGGCCATCGGATTTTCGTAGCAGCAGTGCAGCGCATCCTTGTCGGCGCGATTCTTGATCACGAATTCGACAGCCTGCCCGAGAAACGTGTTCGGGCCGTACGCGAGATACGGCGTCGGGTGCTTCGGATTGGCGGTCAACCGGAATCGGGGACGGCCGCTGGCGTCGGGCTGGCTGACTGGAATGAACCGGTCGGTCGCGAGAACGACCGACGGAAAGTGTTCGGGATCGAGCAGCACACGAACCGCCGGATGCGCGTACGTGAACATCAGATCGCAGCTGCCTTCTACGAGCGCGCGCACGCAGCTGTGCAGATTGTCGGGTGTGAGCCGGACGTCGAAGCGGCCGAGCTGGCGCTGGTTCTCCTCGAGCCACCGCGGGAAGAACACGACCGATATCGCATGCAGCGCGTAGATCTGGATCGCATCACCGCCTGGCTGCAGGTGGCCGCGAAGGTCATCGCGCACCTCGTAGATCAGGCGCAGGATTTCCTCGGTGGTGTCGCGAAAGACTGTACCAGCCGGCGTCAGTACCGTCGGAAATGTGCTGCGATTGATCAGCGGAACGCCGACCCACGTTTCCAGTGCCTTGATTCGTCGGCTGAATGCCGATTGCGTGCAGAAGCGTTCGGTTGCCGAGCGCGAAAAGCTGCCTGTTTGCGCCAGGCTGAGAAAGTCTTCCAGCCACTTGAGTTCCATCGCCTGATGTCCGAATGGTGCCCGAGTCCGGGCCGGTGCCATTTGGCGTTGGTCGAGTATGGAACAGCGGTCCCGGACTGCCAATAGAAGGATTGGCCGGCACGAACCTGCGCGAGACTGCCCACGACGACGGCCGCTTTTCCGAGCCATGCGTCTGCGAACCGCTACGCGAAACGTGGGCGACCGTCCGCTGCCATGCCGCAGGTCAATGGCCGGGCGATTTTCGCGCCCCGATCGCATATTCACATGGCATACTTGCGCGCTCGTTTTCCGCTGCCTGCCGTCCATGCGCTTCCGGGTCCGAATCGTTCTTTCGATCGCGCTGCTCGCCGCGATCGCGGCTCACGACGTGTACGCCGACAAGAAGACGGTGTGCACGATCACCGTCAATTCGCCCGACGAGCGCGAAACGTTTCGCCGGTATCTTCCCGCGGACGACTACCAGTTCGTCGAGCTGGTCGAGCGGGGTCGCTCCGATTGGCTCGCATCGGCGTGCCGCAAGAACGTTCGCTGCGACGTTCTGTTGATCTCCGGCCACTTCGACGGCGGCGACGTCTTCTATACCGACCGGTTCGACCAGAACGAATCGTTGCCGACCGAGGAGCTCGACCGCGCGTCGTGCAGCGATTCGTGTCCCGGCCTGTTCTCGCAGCTCAAGGAAGTCTATCTGTTCGGTTGCAATACGCTGAACGCGCAGCCGATGCGAAGCGCGTCCGGCGAGATCCCCCGGAGCCTCGTTCGTGCGGGGCACTCGCCGGCCGACGCCGACCAGTTGACGCGCGTGCTCGCCGAGCGGCACGGCGAGAGCAACCGCGATCGGATGCGCCAGATTTTCAGGAATGTGCCGGTGATCTACGGATTCTCGTCGAAGGCGCCGCTCGGACGCAGCGCGGGTCCGATGCTCGAGCGCTTCTTTCAGGCCGGCTCGGGCGGCGACATCGCTAGCGGCCGACCGAGTGCGAAGCTGCTGAACCTGTTCTCGCCGAGCTCGATGACGCTCGCGAGCGGCCTCACCGAATCCGATCCGAACGCGGCGTTCCGGCGTGACATCTGCCACTTCTCCGACGATCGCTTGTCCGCCGCGCGGAAGGTCGAATTTGTGCACGAGCTGCTCGGCCGCGAGATGGCCGAAGTGCGGCTGTTCCTCGATCACATCGACAAATACGCGGCGTCGCTGACCGCGGCCGACCGGCAAGCCGCGCCAGTCTCACGCGCGCTCGACGCAATCGCGCACGATCAGCCGGCGCGCACGCGCTTCCTCGAGTTCGAGCGCGATGCCGACGAGCCGGCGGTTCGCGCGCGGATGATCGAGCTCGCCGGCCGTCTCGGCTGGCTTTCACCCGACGCGCAACGCGCCGAGCTGATGAAGATGATCGGCGAACTGCTCGCGCGCGACGCCGTCGGCTCGGCGGAAGTGGGCCTCGTCTGCACGCTGAATCGTGACGGCGCGCTCGGCCGCGAGCCGGCGCTGAAGTTGCCGCCGAATCGAGCCGCCAAAGCGGGCAACGCGGCGGTGCTGGCGTGCCTTGGCAGCGGCGAGAGTCATGCGCGGATGCTGGCAGCACTGACGAGCGCGAACGACGATGACGTGCAGATCGCGCAGGTCTATCTGCGCCACCGGCCGATCGCCGATGTGAACGAGCTGCGCGCAGTCGCCGCGGGGATCGCGCGGATGAACGGCTCCGACGGGCAGGTGCGCGCGCTCGACACGCTCGCGCCTCATCGTCTGTCCGACCGCAGCAGCCTCGAGGAGCTCACGCGGCTCTTTCCGGTCGCGAAATCGGTCAACGTTCAGCGGGCGATCGCGGGGATCCTGATTCGCGGCGACTACCGCGCGATCGCGAACCCTGAGCTCGTGCGGGCGCTGCGGCAATTCCGGCTGAAGTCGCCCGACGGCGAAGACATGATCGACATCCTGATCCGCCGGCTGCAGACGTTGAGCTAGCCTTTCACGCACACGACCTGCTTCAACGTGTGCAGCACCTCGGTCAGATCGGCCTGATTGGCCATGACCTGATCGATGTCCTTGTACGCGCCGGGGATCTCGTCGATCACGCCGGTGTCCTTGCGGCAGATGACGCCCTCGGTCTGGCGGGCGAGATCGGCGACGGTGAAGCACTTGCCCGCGGCGGTGCGGCTCATCTTGCGGCCGGCGCCGTGCGCGCTGGAATCGAAACTTTCGGGGTTGCCTTTTCCGCGCACGATGTAGCTGCGCCCGCCCATCGACCCCGGAATGATGCCGACATCGCCGTCGCGCGCGCGGATCGCGCCCTTGCGTGTCACCCAGACGTCCTCGCCGTAGTGATGCTCGCGCGCGACGTAGTTGTGATGGCAGTTCGCGACTTCGGACGTGACGTCGAACGAGGGTAGATGGCGCGCGAGTGCCGCCAGCACGAGATCGAGCATCTCGTCGCGGTTGCTCGCCGCGTACGCTTGCGCCCACGACACCGCGCGCACGTAGTCGTCGAAGTGCTCGGCGCCTTCGGACAGATACGCCAGATCGCGGTCCGGCAAATGGATCATCGAGGCCTCCATGTCGCGACGCGCGAGCTCGATGAAGTAGGTGCCGATCGCGTTGCCGATGCCGCGGCTGCCCGAATGCAGCATCACCCAGACGCGGTTCGCCTCGTCCAGGCACACCTCGATGAAGTGGTTGCCTCCGCCGAGCGTTCCCATCTGAAGCATCCAGTTCGAATGCTTGCCGAACGACTTCAGCAGCTTCGGGTGCTTGTGCGTGAGCGCATCGAGCTCGGCCTCGAACGGCAGCGCGGCGTCCAGACGCGCGCGGTCGTCGTCGTGCTGCGCGCGGCCGACCGGAACGTCGCGCGAGATCTGATCGAACACCTTCTTCAGACGCCTTTCGTCGAGCTCGTTCGCGTCGAGCGAGAGTCGCGCCGCAATCATGCCGCAGCCGATGTCCACGCCGACCGCGGCTGGAATGATCGCTCTGCGCGTGGCGATCACCGAGCCGACCGTCGCGCCGATTCCGGTGTGGACATCGGGCATCGCGGCGACGTGATGGTGGACGAACGGCAGTTGCGCGACGTTGCGAAGCTGCTGGACCGCGCTCGGCTCGACCTCGTCGGTCCAGAGCTTGATGGGCACGCCGGCCTCGGCGATCACTTTCTTCACCGGCACGATGGCCTCCTCGACAGTCCAATTGAAAGATAACCCGCGTTGCCCAAAAGTTCCGGCCGGTGTCTCATATGCGCTCGACCGGAGGCCGATGGCGGCCATCGATCGCGATCGAACGGAACCTCGCAAATGCGCAACAGCCGCGAGTGGCGAGCCGACGTCGGCGCCGACGATGTCACGGTGATGCTCGATCCTGCGATCGATGGTGGCGAGGCGAAGCACCTGTTCGTCTGCGCGCACGGCGCCGGCGGTCACATGGCCGATCGCGGCATGCTCGCCGTCACCGCGCAACTGCGTGAGCGCGGGCTCGACGTGGTTCGCTTCAATTTTCCGTACAGCGAGAAGAAGAGTCACCGGCCCGACCCGATGCCACGCCTGATGGACTGCATCGCGTCGGTGGTGTCGCTCGCCCGCGATGAGATCGGGCCGCGACGCCTGATCATCGGCGGCCGCTCGATGGGCGGGCGAGCGGCATCGATGCTCGCGGCCGAAGGATTCGCCTGCGACGGTCTGCTGCTGCTCGCCTACCCGCTGCATCCGGCCGGAGAGCCGCAAAAGCTGCGCGACGCGCATCTGCCGCGCATCGCCGCGCCGGTTCTCTGCTTCAACGGTACGCGCGACGCGCTATGCCGACGCGACCTGATGGACGCAGTGGTGAGCGGCCTCGGCGGCAACTGGCGCATGCATTGGCTCGAAGGCGCTGATCATTCGTTCCATGTGACGAAGGCGACCGGACGCACGGACTGCGACGTGCTGGAGGAAATTGGAATGGCGACGCAAGACTGGCACTCGAGCCTGCGCTGACGATCGCGCATCACGAGCCCACATCGCGACCGCAGTCGAGCGCGCGTGGCTCGATTCAGAACGCGGTCGACAACACGATCACCGCGGTGTTCCGGTGCCGGGTCAGGTCGAACGGATACGCTGCGCTCGAGCTGATGCCGACCCAGGCGAGCTGAACACTGAAGCGATCGAACGCGATCGCGAATCCGACTCGACCGTCGACTACGTAGTCGGGTCGATAGAAATAGAGATCGCTGACCGGGCTTCGCAGCACACCGACGTGCGCGAGCAGCCGAACGCGATCGGCCAGCGCCTGCGCGGCGTTCACTTCGGCGTACAGCGTATCGGCGTCGTAGCCTGCGTAGCGCGGCGAGTAGTACAGCCGCGCGCTCACGGGGTCGGCGGTGAATCCGACGAACACTTCAGGGTAGTCATAGCCGCGTTCGCCGCTGACGATCGAATAACTCGCGCCCGCCTCGAAGCTTTGGCCCGCCGCTGTCCGCCACGCGTGGCCAACGTAGTAGATCGCCTGCACGCCTCGCTCCGACGGCTCCGTATAGCGGACGCTCGAGGCGAACAGACCGGCGTACCAGCCGTTCGGGTCGTCGTACGCGAGCCCGAGCTGGATCGCCGGCTTGTTGTCGCTCAGCGAAACGCCGCGATACCGGTAATCGGACAGCACGCTTGCGGTGCCCGAAAGCTGTGCCGTGGCGACGGAATGGAACAGCGCGACGAGGAGACCGGCTAGCGCGCGCCGCACCGCGCGCTCAAGGGAGCGACGCCTTGGTGTCGCGTGCGAGCGCGCAGCCGCAGGCGCAGTTTCCGGTCGTCCTTGCAACCGCCGCGCACGCATCGACGATCAGCCGCGGCGCTGCGGAGCTGCCCGATACGGCGTGGGGAACGAGCGCATCTCTCAATTGTTGCGGCCGCAGGTTGGGCGAAAGCTCACGCAGCAGCGCGACGAGGCCGCTCACATGGGCCGCCGCATACGACGAGCCCGTCACGAATCCCCATTTGGCTCCGACGAGCGTCGTTGGAATGTCGCGTGCCGGGGCCCGCAGGATGTCGGCTGCGAGATCGTGCACGTCCTCCCCGGCGATGGCAAGCACGCCGCGATGCGATGCGGGAAAGCCGCCGTCGCGAAGCATCGGATCGGCGGCAGCGACGACGGTGACCTCGCGCGAGGCCGCGACATCGAGCAGCCGCTCGAGCAGCCGGTCGCGCGGCCCGCCGAGGCTCAGGTTCACGATCTGCACGCGCTGGTCGAGCGCGAACTGCAGCGCCTTCGCGAGCGTGAAGCTGCTGCAAGCGGCCGCGCTGTCGCGCGCGGACGGCTGCCAGCACGCGCGCAGCGCGAGCAATCGAGCGTCCGGCGCGATCCCGGCGATGCCGGCGCCGTTGTCGGCGCGCGCCGCGATGATGCCCGCGACGGCCGTCCCGTGTGCTTCGGCGTTGTCCTGAGTGCCGTCGACGAAATTGCGCGCGAGCGCGATCTGGCCATCGAGATCCGGGTGTCCGGTCTCGACGCCGGTGTCGATTTGGGCGATCCGCACGCGCCTGCCCGTGGTGATCTGATGAATGTCCGCGAGATGCCACGCGGACGCGCTCGGCTGCAGCGCATAGAGCGGATCATTGTGCGCGAGCACGTGGAATACGTTCATCGCCTGCGCGGACTCGACGCGCTGGTCGCGCGCGATCTGGTCGACGATGCGGGCGAGCGGCACGTCGCGCGGCGCCTCCATGACGAAGCAGTCGACGCCAAGCGCAGGCATCGGCCAGTCGTCGACGATCCGCAGGCCGTACTGCGTCGCGAGCGCTTCGGCGACACGCCGCCGCGCGTCACGGCCGGTGCGCAAGTCGTAAGCACCGGCGTAGTCGACGTCGGGCCGGAAATGCGGTGCGGGCAGGCGAAGCATGACGAGGAGCTGACGGTCGGCGCCGTTCACGTCGACGCGCGCATCGGCACGCGGTTCGATCGCCGCGCACGCCGCGACGCACGCGCAGAGCAGCGCGACCAGCGCCAGCCGGCGGATGTTCAACGCCGAGCTCCGGCGTCGAGCCGCTCGGCGAGCATGACGGCGCGCTCGGCGCGTAGCGTCTGCAGCGCCTGGTCCCGTCGCGCAGACGGAACGTCGAGCACGTAGGCGTTCGTTTGCATGGGTCCGTCGACGATCCTCGCGCCGGCGCTGCGCACGATGCGGCGCAGGTCGGACTCGGTGGTGGCGGGATCGAAAACGACGACGAGCGTCCCGTTTTCAGGCGCCGTCGCGTTATGCGCGCCGAGTGTTCGATAGAGCGCGGGGCCTTCCGTGCCGGCGAACCATACGGTGCCGAGCGCGACGAACGCGGCGAGCGCGCCGGCGATTGCCCATCGCGGCTCGGGAGATGAGCTCCCCCAGCGCAAACGCCACCGCGCGATGCCGGATCGCGCCGTGCGCGGGGCATCGAGCTTGCGGCGCAGCCCGCGAGCGGCCTTCGATGCCTCCGGCACGTCTTCGGCGGCGACGCAGGCGGCGTGAAGCTCGCGCAGCCAGCCGACCTCCTGCTGGCATTGCGGACAGTCGCGTACGTGCCGCTCGACGAACGCGAGCTCGTCGCCCTCGAGCGTGCCGTTCACGAACCACGGCAGCAGCACATCGGCGACTTTGTGCGCCGCAGGATCGGAAGGCTGATCGCGATCGGTCATGCCGCTGGTCGCCTGTAGGAAGCGGTCGTCGTACGCCTGCATGGGCACCGTGTCAATCGCGGTGCCGGGCTTGAGCCGCGTTTCCTGAGTAAACCGGTCAGCGCTGCGTCTATTCCGGGAATCTTTGCGCCTTTTGCCTGCGAACCAGGCGCCGGTTCGCCGCCAGTTGACTCTCATTTCGCGGCGTTGGACCGACGCCGCGTGGAGTCTTATAGTGCACCGACGCACATCTTCGTGCGGGGATTCAGCGAGGTGCGGCAATGGCGGACACGATTCGCAAGGTCGATTACTTCTACGTGACGCTTCCCGACAAGCCGGGCGAAGGGGCCAAGGTGCTCTCGGCGCTCGCCGATGCCGGCGTCAATCTGCTCGCGCTCTCCGCGTTCCCGAGCGGTCGTCGCGCGCAGCTCGATCTCGTGCCGGAGGATTCGGCGAAACTGAAGAGCGCGGCGAAAAAGCTCGGGCTCGAACTGTCGGGGCGCAAGACGGCGTTCCTGCTGCAAGGCGCGGACCGCGTCGGTGCGCTGACCGACACGTTGGATGCGCTCGCGAAGGCGAAGATCAATGTGATTGCGGCCAACGCCGTCACCACCGGCGACGGGCGCTACGCGACGCTCTTCTGGGTGGAACCCGGGTCGGTGAACAAAGCGGCGAAGGCGATCGGCGCGCGCTAGGAACCTGTCGGGCCGGAGCGGCCGAGAAACACCCAGCCGACGAACGTCACCGCCAGCACGCAAACCGCGACGCAGCCGTTCGTATAGAACACGGCGGCCGGCAGCATCCACCCGAGCGCCTTCTCGAACACGGCGGCGACGCCGAGGTTCGCCGCGATCACCACGAGCCAGCGTCGCATGTAGACCGGCAGATGGCGCCGCTGCGCGACGTTGTGGCGCCACGCGGCTGCGCGCTGATAGGGCCCGCGCGCGCTCGCCATGTCGACGAGCAGCCACTCCCAAAACCAGTAACGGTACAGAAGGCTGTGCAGCGATTCGCGCACGTCGTCCGCGTCGGACCCCGCTCCGGCGAGCGGTGACATGGCGTTACGCAATCGATCGGACACTTGTTCGACTCGTGACAGCGCGGCTGCAGATTAGTGCGCGGCGCGCAGCGGAGAGTTCCTCCACGGTGGCGCGCGCAAGGCCGATCGCGCACTATATGCGGATATCGTCCGCGCGGCGTCGAACTCAATCGCTTCGATCGAGAGGAGCCCATGATGCATGCCAATCTGGTGCACAGACGCATCACCCCTGTCGTGCGCGATCTCGGCGACGGGTTCAGCGTTCGCCGTGCGATTCCCGCCGCACAGTGCCGCAGCGTCGGACCGTTCGTGTTCTTCGACGCCTTCGGGCCGGTCGCGCTCGCGAGCGGAAAGGGCCTCGACGTCCGCCCGCATCCCCATATCGGGCTTGCGACCGTCACGTACCTGTTCGAAGGCGAGATCCTGCACCGCGACAGTCTGGGCACCGTCCAACCGATCCGCCCCGGCGAGGTGAACTGGATGACGGCCGGGCGCGGCATCGTCCATTCCGAGCGCACGCCGCCGGAGCTTCGAGCGAGCGGCTCGCGCATCGCGGGCATCCAGCTGTGGGTCGCGTTGCCGCTCGCGCAGGAAGAAGCGGAGCCGTCGTTCGCGCACTACGAGAGCCTGCCGCTGCTCGAAGACGACGGCCTCAGCCTTCGGCTCATTCTGGGACGACTGTCGGACGTCGCGTCGCCGGTGCGCACGGATTCGCCGATGTTCTACGCCGATGCGACGGTCACCCGCAGCGCGCAATTGACATTGCCTTTCGACTACGACGAGCGTGCGATTTACGTGGTCGCGGGCTCGATCGCTATCGGCGCGGAAACATTCGATGCGGGCGAGCTCGCCGTCATGCAGCCCGGCGTCGAAGTCCACGTCGATGCGCGATCGCCGGCGCGCTTTCTCGTGCTCGGCGGACCGCCGCTCGATGCGCCGCGCTTCGTCTGGTGGAATTTCGTGTCGAGCAGCAACGAGCGGATGCGGCAGGCGGCTGCGGACTGGAAAGCGGGCCGTTTTGCGCGCGTTCCGGGAGAAACCGAATTCATTCCGTTACCCGAGCACGGTCCGGGCGGCGTCGTCGACTATCCGTAAAATGAAAAACGCCCCGACATTCGCCGGGGCGTTCGATCGCGCAGCCGACTAGCGCCGCTGGCGGTCAGCTTGCTTCTTCATCTCGTCGCTCGTGCGCTTGACCTGCTGCTCCACGTCGCCGACGCCCTTCTGAATCGTGCCTTCGATCTGCTTGGCGCCGCCTTTGATCTGCTGCTCGGTGCTGCCGGTCGCTTCGCCGACCTTCTGCTGCACCTTGCCCGCGACGTCCTTGGCCGTTCCCTTGACTTGATTGCGGTTCATGCGCATCTCCATTCGATCACCGCGGAAAATCCGCCGAATAAATCAGTATGGACACGAGTTGCGCGCCGGGTCATCGCCCGGGCGCTGATCGAGGTGTAGGGCCGCGCTTACAGCTTCGAGGGAGACCGCGTGCCGTCGGTCGTGCGGGTCTGCGGCGACGGCGTGCGCTCTTTGTGCCGTATCGAGCGCGCGACCGTCGTTGCGTCTTCGTACGCGCGCATCTCCGATCGCTCGCTATCGCCGCGCGAGTTGAACTTCGGCGGCATCGGCTGCCGCTTCAGCCGTTCGTGCAGCAACCGCTCGCTGCGGCGGTCGAGCACGTGACGGATGGCGAGCCACACGAACCCGAGCGCAATGAGCAGCGGAAGCGCGTAGACGAGTCGCATGGCGTGGATGCTGGCGCGGTGTCCATCGGCACGGTTTGATATGCCTCAAATATCGGCGCTCGCGCCGAGCGGCTTGAGCTTCGGCCCGCGCGCTGCGATGGGCGGTCGATCGCCGTCGACCGATGGCAGCGGGCGGGGAGCTGCGGCTAACGCGCGAGCGCCGACTCGATCTGAGCGAACGTCTGCGCCGTCTCGAAGATCACGACCGGCACGCCGAGCCGGCGGCCGATCTCGGTCGCCGAAAAGATGCCGCGCACGAATTCCTCGCCGGTCAGACGGTCATGGTCGACGACGAGCGCGTGCTGGCGTCCGGATTCCTTCAGCGTAGCGACGATGTCGCCCACGTCGGCGCGCAGTACCGTCGCGATTTCGAGCACGTCGATCGCGCTGCGCGGAACCATCAGGTCCGCAACCGTGAGCTCGCCAGGCCGGCGCCCGTGCTGCTGCACAAGATGCATCGCGCGTTCGCTGGCCGTATCGGACGCGGTGATCAGGCCCTCGACGACGCCGCCGAAGCCGGTGACGATCAGCAGCCGCACGCCGCGCGTGATCATCTGCTGGGTCGCCTGCGCGAGCGTGCGATCGGCGCGGATCGTCGCCACGGCTACTGTTCGCAGGTCGGTCATCACTTCGATCGCCGGCGTGTCGGCCTTGACCAGCGAGGGCTCGAGCGACGGCCGCAGGCAGATGACGCCGGAGCGCATCTTGATCGTCGGCAGGGGCCGGTAGACGGCCTTTTCCATGTTCGCCTCCGTTGCGCGCGGGGTGCGACGACCGCCCCGGCAAACACGTTATCCTACGCCTTGCCGAGGACCCGCCATGAGCGATTCGCCGAGTCATCCGATCGACGCCCTCCGCGAGCCGATGGACCATCCTTTCGAAAGCGAGCGGCTTTCCGGCCGCGGGTAGCGCGCGCATGCGAGCGGCGGTTCGCTGTTTGCTCGCGGCGTGCTGCGCGTGGACTTTCACTGTCGCGTTCCATGCATGCGCGGCCGACGGGCCGCTCGTTGCGGCGGCGGCCGATCTTCGATTCGCGCTCGATGAAATTGCCGCGCAGTTCGCGCGCGACGGTGGCGCCTCGCTACGCATTGTCTACGGATCGTCGGGCGACTTCCGCCGTCAGATTGCCGAGGGCGCACCGTTCGAGCTGTTCCTGTCCGCCGACGAGAGCTACGTGCTGGCACTCGCCAAAGACGGCAAGCTCGCGGACAACGGCGCGCTCTACGCGGTCGGGCGTCTCGCGCTCGTCGTGCCGTCGGGTTCCCCGCTCGCGCTCGATCCGACGCTCGCCGATCTCGCCGCGGCGGTCGCGGACGATCGCATCAGGAAATTCGCGATCGCGAATCCCGATCACGCGCCGTACGGCCGGGCGGCGCGCGAAGCGCTCGCCGCGGCGGGAATCTGGACGGCGATCGAGCCGCGGCTCGTGCTCGGCGAAAATGTCGCGCAGGCGGCGCAGTTCGCGATCTCGGGCTCCGCGCAAGGCGGGATCGTCGCGTTGTCGCTCGCGCTCGCACCGAGAGCGCTCGGCAACGCGCGGCACGTCGCGATCCCCGCGTCGATGCACGCGCCGCTCAGACAACGAATGGCATTGACGCGCCGCGCCGGCGCGACCGCGCGAGCGTTCTACGCGTATCTGCAGCAGCCGCCGGCGCAGTCCGTGTTGCGCCGCTACGGTTTCAGTGTCCCCGGCGAGTGATGGACGCGGTCGCGCTTGCGCTGTCGCTCAAGCTCGCGGTCGCGACGCTCGTGATCCTGATTCCCGTCGCGATCGCGCTCGCACACCTGCTCGCGACCAGGCGCTTCGCCGGCAAGGCGTTCGTCGAAGCGTTGACCGCGTTGCCGCTGGTGCTGCCACCGACGGTGCTCGGCTATTACCTGCTCGTCGCGATGGGCGGCGCGTCGCCGCTCGGCCGCGCTTATGAGTCGCTGATCGGCCATCCGCTGGTGTTCGCGTTCGACGGGCTGCTGGTGGCGTCGGTGCTGTTCAATGTGCCGTTCGCTGTGCAGCCGTTGCAGCGGGCGTTCGAGGCGATTCCCGAGGACATCCGTCACGCCGCCGCGTGCTGCGGGCTCACGCGGTGGCAGTCGTTGACGCGTATCGAGCTGCCGCTCGCGTGGCCGGGCCTTCTCACCGCGATCGTGCTGACGTTCGCGCATACGCTCGGCGAGTTCGGCGTCGTGCTGATGGTCGGCGGCAGCATTCCCGGCGAGACGAAGACGGTCGCGCTCGCGATCTACGACCGCGTGCAGGCGTTCGACATGGACGCCGCCGGGCTGATGTCGGCGACGCTGCTCGCGCTGTCGATCGTCGCGATCGGCGTTACGTTTTTCGTGTCGTCGAACCGTCGCCGCCGTCATGGCTGACGGGCTCACCGTCGAGCTCGCGCAGCAGCGGCCGATCCCGCTCGCCGTTTCGCTCGATTGCGCGGGCGGCGAAGTGCTTGCGCTGGTCGGACCGTCGGGCAGCGGCAAGACGACGATCCTGCGCACGATCGCGGGCATCTACGACGCGCCGCGCGGACGCATCGTCGCCGGCGGCGAGACATGGCTCGACACGGCGCGTAACGTCCACCGTGCGGCGCGCGAGCGATCGGTCGGGTTCGTCTTCCAGAACTACGCGTTGTTCCCGCACTTGAGCGCGCTCGACAACGTGACGCAGGCGATGGGCCACGTGCCGGCGGACGAACGCAGGACGCGCGCGGCGAAGCTGCTCGAGCGCACGAATCTCGCGGGACTCGAGGACCGGCGGCCCGGCGAGCTGTCGGGCGGGCAGCAGCAACGGGTCGCGGTGGCGCGCGCACTCGCCCGCGATCCTCGCGTGCTGCTGCTCGACGAGCCGTTCGCGGCGGTCGACCAACTGACGCGCGAGAAGCTCTACGAGGAGCTCGCGACACTGCGCCGTGACCTGAACATCCCGATGATCCTCGTCACGCATGCGCTGGACGAGGCGTCGCGGCTTGCCGACCGCATGTGCATCCTCCATCACGGCACGACGCTGCAGACGGATACGCCCACCGAAGTCGTCGCGCATCCGGCCTCGCCGCTCGTCGCGCGGCTCGTCGGCATCAAGAACATCTTCGAGGCGGAAGTTTTCGGCCACGACGAGGCGCGCCGCCTCACGCTGCTTTCATGGGCCGGCCATACGCTCGAGGCGAGCTTGCAGCCGGCGTTCGCGCCGGGCATGCGCGTCGCGTGGAGCGTGCCGCCTTCGCACATCGTGCTGCACCGGCGCGACCGGCCCTCGCGCGGCGAGCGCGAGAATCCGGTCGAAGGCCAGATCGTGCGCTGCATCGTGCTCGGCGACACGACTTCCGCAGCGCTTCGCGTGGGCGGCGGCGAGCGTGCCGACATCTTCTTCTCGGTGCCTACCCATGTGGCGCGGCGCAACGGCGTCGCGCTCGGAGAGACCGCACGCGTTTCGCTGCTCGCCGACGGCATCCACCTGATGCCGCCCGCCGCTTCCCATTGAGCGAAGCGAATTGATCTCGCGCAATGCGGCCATTCGGCATGTGGCGCGAATTTGACGTGGCGCAATGTCGCGGCAGGCCGAACGCGGCGTAATGCGGCTGTTTCTCACCCCGATCAGGAGTCCCCGATGAAAGCCCGCATGACGATGTTGATGGCCGCGATTCCGCTCGCGCTGGCCGCAAGCGGCGCGTACGCGCAGGCCGACGTGCAGAAGCAGATCGACGAAGTGAAGGGCGCGCTGCCGAAGTTCGCGATTCCGATGCGCGAGGTCGGCGACCGCTTCCAGAACATCTATTTCGCGGCGAAGGACGGCAACTGGGCGCTCGCCGCGTACATGGCGAAGTACATGAACGGCGCGATGACCCCCGCGAGCGTCACCAAGCCGGCCGAGTATGCGGTGTGGAAGAGCTTCTACGGCGACACGTTCGCCCCGGTTAACAAGGCGATCCAGGCGAAGGATCTCAAGGCGTTCGAAACCGCGTACACCGCAGTCATCAACGACTGCAACAACTGCCACCAAGGGATGGGTTACGGCTTCATCAAGGTCGTCAAGCAGAAGACGCCGGCCGACGTCGGTATCAACTATGCAGTCAAGTCGGAGCCGGGTGACGTGCCGAAGTAATGGCCTGACTCCGGCCCATTGCGGGCCGAATTCGACGACAGCCCCGCGTGGGGCTGTCGTCGTTTTGTCGCTCGATTTCTGCAACGCACCAATAGACGGTCCACGCCCCGCCCCGGGCGCTGTAGCGGACACTTGTGCGCTATCCCACCGATCGATGGCGGCCTCACCCGACTGCTACCCGAATTTTATCAAGTTACGTACACCCCCTGCGGCAGTCGGCCGCAGGCGTTTGAATACCACGACTGTTGCATTTACGCCAATTCTGCAGGCAGTTTGATCAAGGTCATACCGAAAATCTCGCCCGCCCGATTGTGCGCATGCATCATCGCAATCAGGAGCCGCCCGCGCCCTGCAACGCGGTGGCAAGACCGCGAGCAGGGGAAGAAGCGACAACAAGGGCAGCCAAGGTCGCGCAGCCGAGCGAAGAGAGCTCACGGCGCAGCCTCCTCGCAACTTGGCCCGGGACTGTCCCGGAAAAAAGCTCGAAGGCCGCGGTCTTCCGGACTGCGATCGCCTGGCTCGCGCAAAAGCGCAAGCGGGCGTAACGACAAGAGAGAGGGTTCTCCATGAAGTACAAATCGATGATCGCCGCCGGGCTCGCGGCCCTGGTGGCGCTTCTCGCGACGCCGGCGCTCGCGCAGAAGGCGGACAACACGCCGATTTGTGCGAACTGCCACGAGCAGCCGCACAACTCGATCGCGCTCACCGCGCACGGCGCGAGGAACGACGCGGCGGGCAGCATGTGCCAGGCGTGCCACGGCGACGCCAGCGCGCACGTGCAGGATCCGATGAAAAACCGCATGGTGAATCGGTTCAAGACCGCGACCGCCGACGAGCGGGCCGCGATCTGCCTGAACTGTCACGCCGGACAGCGCCATCTCGCGTTCTGGGAATCGGGCAAGCACGCGAAGAACGAGGTTGCGTGCAACAACTGCCACAACATCCACGGCAAGGCGGGCAATCCGACGGTCTCGCCGTTCACGACGACCGCGCGGGCGAACGAAGCCGACATGTGCGGCGCCTGCCACAAGCCGATCCGCTCGGCGATCAACAAGCCGTCGCACCACCCGATCGTCGAAGGCAAGGTCAAGTGCTCAGACTGCCACAACCCGCACGGCGCGCTGTCGCACGCGATGGTCAAGCAGGAGTCGGTCGTCGAGCAGTGCAAGTCGTGCCACGCCGACAAGCGCGGCCCGTACGTGTTCTCGCACCCGCCGGTCGAGGAGAACTGCCTCACGTGCCACAACCCGCACGGGTCGTCGCACCTGCGCCTTCTGAACGAAAACGTGCCGAATCTGTGCCAGGACTGCCACGACGTCGCCCGCCACCCGGGCACGCCGTACGGCGGCGGCGCCGGCTGGATCTGCCTGCCCGGCGACCAGACGACGCAATGCGCCGGAAAGACCGGTCAGTTCAACCCGAACGTCAACACCCGATTCATTGCCCGCGCCTGCACGAACTGCCACAACGCGATCCACGGCTCGAACGCGCCGGCGAACCGCGGTCAGTTCTTCTTGCGATAGGCCAGGGAGACACACATGAGCAAGAAACTTCTTTCCGTCCTCATCGCGGGCCTGTTCGCCTCGGCGCCGGCGCTCGCACAAGTTCAGTCCGGCGACACGTTGTTCTCCGGGTCGGTCAGCGTCGGTGGTCTCGGCGCGGACATCAAGGACACCAAGGACAAGTCTCGCGTCGAGGAATATCGCGACCTTTCGAATAGCGTGATCGAAGTGATCGACGTGCACGCCCGCAATGCCGCCACGAAGACGTGGGTCGACCTGTTCATCGAGAACCTCGGCCGCGACGACACCTACGCGAGCGTCCGTGGCGGACAGTACGACCTGTGGAAGGCACGCGTCTACACGGACTGGTTCCGCCACCGCTTCGTCGACAATGCGCTCACGCCGTTCGACGGCGCCGGCTCGAACGCGCTGCGCACGACATTCCCGCGCGCCGACATCGCGAACTGGAACTCGTTCGACGTCAACTACAAGCGCAAGGACACCGGCGGCTTCTTCGAGTGGCAGGGCCTGTCGCCGTGGTACTTCCGCGTCGACGGCAACGTCGTGCGATTCGAAGGCACGAAGCTGCTCGCCGGTGCGAATGGCTCGAGCCCGGGCAACGGCTTCACCGACCTGATCGCGCCGGTCGACTGGAGAACCGAGAACGCGGGTCTCGAAGGCGGCTACAACACCAAGACGATGCACTTCGCGCTGTCGTGGACGACGAGCCGCTTCAAGAACGACAACCTGACGCTCACGTGGACGAATCCGTTCTTCGCGAACGGCGTCGACACGACGTATCTACCGCCCGAGAACAAGACGCAGCGCATCGCCGCCAACGCGACGTTCCGCCAGCTGCCGATGAGCTCGACGTTCGCCGCGCGCTATACGTGGATGAAGGTCGAAAGCGACGCCAATCTGGCGACGAGCTTGCTGGGCGCCGTGGTGGCCGGCAGCCCGACGTTGGTGCCGACGCAGCCGAGCGAGGACAGCTTCCACGGCAAGGTCACGAACCAGACGTTCACCGCGGCGCTCGCCTCGGTGCCGATGGCGAACCTGGACACGCGGATCTACTACAACTTCAGCCGCCGCAACAACGAGTCGACCGAGGCCGAGTTCTTCGGCAACGTCACCGGCCATCCAGGATTCGTGTCGACGCTGCCGACGACCAGGTGCGGCGGCGGGCCGTGCGAAGGGCTGCATTTCGGTTACACGAAGAACAACGTCGGCTTCGATGCGTACTGGAAGGTCGTCAAGGGGCATCGCATCGGCTTCGGCTGGGATTACCTCAACACCGACCGCGAGGGCCGCGAGGACTACGACAGGAGCCGCGACAACAAGCTGTTCGCCGAGTACAAGAACACGCAGCTCGACAACGTCGTCGCGCGGATCAAGTACACGTACCTGCAGCGCCGCTCGGACTTCCTGCGCAGTGATGAAGGCGCCAACGCGAACGACCCGCTGTTCATCGAGCGCTTCGTCGGTCGCTTCGACGCGGCGAATCTCGACCAGAATGCGGCCAAGCTGCAAATCGACTACAGCCCGATGCCGCTGCTCGACCTAGCACTCGAAGCGACGTGGAAGGACAACAAGTACAAGGACTTCGTGCTCGGCCGCAAGAAGGACACTCGTAACGAGGTCTATCTCGCCGCGTACTGGGGCGATCCGAACGTCGTGCGGTTGACCGTCTATGGCGATGTCGAGCACGTCAAGTACGACTCGTTCCACCGCAACGTCGGCGCCGGCGCGTGCGCCGCGGCGACGACCGGGCTGAACTGCTTCGATCCGACCCGCGTCGAGCCGCCGACATCGACCGCGTACAACTGGGCGGCGAACACGAAGGATCGCAATTACTCGGTGGGGGTCGGCGTCGACTGGCCGGCGATGGATCGGCTACTGGTGAAGGCCGCGTACCTGTACTACAAGACCGACGGCTCGGCCGACTTAACGAGCCAGAACAACTTCGGCAATCCGCTGCCGATCACCGCGTTCGACGACTCGAAGAAGAACTCGTTCAACCTCAAGGGCATCTACACGGTCAACAAGAACTGGTCGGTCACTGCCGGGTACGCCTACGAGAAATACGAGTACAGCGACCAGCGTTACGACGGTTACCAGTACACGATCCCGTTCCCGCCGGTGACGAACAATGCGTCGCAGAGCTATCTGAGCGGGTACAACGCCTTCACTCCTTACAAGGCGAACATCTACTACGGCCTCGTGACCTACCGCTTCTGAATAGGCCTCAGACCGAGCGGCCGCGCCCGCAATGGGCGCGGTCTTTTTTATCGGGTGCTATGGAAAGGCGACGGAGACGACGAGCGTTGCGTCGTCGCCTTGTTCGAAAGTCCAACCGTGCGGCGTGAAAAGCCACGCTCGCCGGGTCACGCACCTGCGCGCTTGGCATCGGGCCAATACATGTCGAGCACCTGCAACCGCGTCGCCTGCAGCCGCTCGGATACCACTCCGAGCAGGCGCAGCATCAACGTGTAGCCGAACGCCGGATCGTCCTCGCACATCGCTCGAAGGTCCGGACCCTCGAACATCAGCGCCTCGACATCTTCCAGAGTTCTCGCCTGGAAGTGCTTGCCGCGATCCATCAGCACCGACGACCAGCCGAACTCGTCGCCCGCGCTCAGCGTTTCGATCCGGAACGTGCGGCCCGGCGTCGCGATCTCGAGAGCGACGAGACCCGATACGATCAGGTAGAACTGCGAGCAAGAATCGCCTTCGCGGAAAAGAATGTGATCGCGCTCGAAGCGCACGGCGTTCGCCACTGCTGCAAGCTTCTCGATTTGGCGGGAATCGAACTCCTTGACGAACGGTTGCTTCTGCAGTTCCGTCAACAGCGGCAGTGTCGCCATCGCGCACCTTCCTTTCCGACGTGGTCGGCCATGAACATGGTCCCCTGCAGGGGAACCCATGTATAAGACTGCGCCGGCCAGCATGGCGATGGTTGACGTGGCGCAAATTGGTGCATTGCGACAAGTCAATGAAGGCGATCGCCGCCGGCGAAATTGCTCGGTACTGCGGCTGATACGGTCGCTGCGCGTCCGGGGCGTCGGCACCACCTCGCTCGCTCTTTGATTAGCAAGGGGTCCGCTGCTTGCGGCTCACTCTTGATCGGGATCAAGCGCCTTCATGCGGAAAGGCTTACGCTGATTTCATGAAATCTTGCCTTCGGCATCTGTGGGTGATTGCAGCAGCAGTGCTCGCGGGTACGCTCGCCCTGACGCCAGTGGCCGCGCAGCAGGCGAAAGCGGTAGACGGCTTCGTGGTGAATTTCGGCATCGTGCCAGCCGAGATCGCGTTGCGCGCCGACGGCCATCGCGATGCGCACCCGCCGAATCCGCCTGCCGGCTCGCAGCATCTGCTGATCACGATCGATGACGAAAAGAGCCATCAGCGCATCGGCGACGCCGAGGTTGTGATCGAAGTGACCGATCCTCGCGGCCACGTCGACAAGAAGCCTTTGCTTCACACCCAAGCAGCGGGTCTACCGGACTATAGCGAGCTCTTCGAGTTCCGTTGGGCCGGCGCCTACACGATCCGCGTGACGATCACGCCGCGCGGCGGCGCGAAGCCGATCGAAACGCGATTCGTGGTCCACCACACGATCTGAACGCCGGTCTGTTTCGGCTGATCGCCAAGACGGTCGGCCGCGCTGAACGCTCCAGGATTCGTCCCCACTCGTCCGGTATGCGGCCTGCGCGCGAGGGCGTTGGAGCTCGTTTGAAAGCTTTCGCGGCAGGCGGGTACTTGGCACGCTGCCCGTTACAACGCGCCAAGCCTTCAGCAAACGTTGACCAGCGTCAATACGGCGCGCCGGGGTGTGGCGAACAGTCGCATTACGGCACCCGTAGACGCAACGCGTGGACCGGCGTGTCGAGCAGCGCGGCGTCGCAACGAAAACCGTCGTCGGCACTTGAGGTGGGGCAACATCATGCGCAAGCGCATCGCACGCCTGATCACGCTGATGGCCGCGTTTGGCGCAACGGCCTACGCGGCGAGCGCTGTTCTTGCCGTCGATCCTTTCCCAAGCGCAGCCGCGCAGGTTCCCATGGTGGAATCGACGAAGAGCCCGGAGATGCGCGCTGTGTACGCGAACGCCGCGAACGTCGCCGAAGGCAAGCAGCTCGCGGAAACCGCGTGCGCCGGTTGTCACGGCCATGACGGCATCAGCAGCACCGACGGCGTGCCGAATCTCGCCGGCCAGCGACCGGCTTATCTTTACCTCGAGCTGCGTGCATACCAATCGGGCGCGCGGGGCAACACCGCAATGAGCGGGGCGGTCAAGTTCCTGAGCGATGATGCGCTCGTCAAGGTGTCGGCCTATTACGCAAGCCTCGAACCCGCGCAGCCGGTGGTCGCGCCGGCCGCGAAGGCGGCGCCCGCGAAAGCCGATCCGGTGCAGGCCGGCAGGGCTGCGGCGGCGTCGTGCTCCGGTTGTCACGGCGATGCCGGCGTGAGCAAGACGCCAGGCACGCCGAGTCTCGCCGGACTCGACCCGCAATACCTCGTTGCGGCGATGAAGGCGTACAAGAGCAACCGGCGCAAGAGCGACGTCATGAAGGCGGTCATGTCGGCTCTGAGCGATCCGGAGGTGAACAACATCGCGCTGTACTACGCGCTGCAAAAGCCGGCCGTGACGCCCACCGCGAGGTCCGGGGATGCAGCGGCCGGAAAGGCGGCCGCCGCCGCGTGCGCGGGGTGCCATGGCGAGACGGGCATCAGCGCAACGGCGACGACCATACCAACCCTCGCCGGACAGGACGCGCAGTACCTTGCGGTCGCGCTTCATGCGTACAAGGACGGATCGCGCAGCGACGAGACGATGAAGGCGTTGTCGACCTCCGTCGACGAAGCGACCGCGAAGAACCTTGCAGCGTTCTATGCCAGCCAGCAGCCGAAACAAGCCAACATTCGCAAGCCGCTGAGCACCGCGGCATGGGTGCAGCGGTGCGATCGCTGCCACGGCGCCAACGGCAACAGCACGGATCCGCGATGGCCGGCGCTCGCCGCGCAACGTGTGGAATACCTTGAGAAGGTCCTGCATGCGTACCGCACCGGTGAGCGCAAGAGCCCGCAGATGGCGGCAATGTCGGAAGTGCTGACGGAGTCCGACGTGGAAAATCTGGCGACCTATTACGCGCGCCAGAAAGCTCGCGCTGTCGTTTACGTCATCGTGCCGCCCAAGTAGCCGGCCGAGCAACTGCTCGCGATGTGCCGCTCCGCCGTGTCTTGTATGCATCGGCAGTCATCATCCACCGCAAACAAGGAGTCGACGATGAAACCACCGGTCTTGACGGTCGCACTTGTCGCATGCCTCGGAATCGTCGGCGCTGCGCAGGCCGCCGGCGACGTCCAAGCTGGCAAAGCGAAGACGGCCGGTTGCGCCGGCTGTCACGGCGCCAACGGTGAGGGCAAGCAGTCCGGCCCTGCGTTGGCCGGCAAGAGCGAGCAGGCGTTCATTCAAGCGATGAACGAGTACAAGACCGGCAAGCGCAACAACGCGATGATGAAGACATTTGCAGGCCAGCTCAGCGATCAGGACATCGCCAATGTGGCGGCGTATTACGCATCGCTGAAGGCGAAGTGAAACAGCGCGTCCGGAAGCCACGATCGAAAGCGCGCGATGGAGCCGAGCCGTAATACACGCGTACCGACCATGCGGGATCGACCATGAATGACGTGCCGCTGCACCGCCTCTACCGCCACTACTCGGAGCTGCCGTACAGCCAGCGCGTGCTCTACACGATGACGCTGCTCGTGCTCGGGCTCGCTTATGTGTTCGCGATGATCAACCTCGTGCACACCTACGCCGGGCGTGCCGGCGGCAGCCGCCTGATCGTGTCGTACAAGGACATCCTGAGCGCCTACACCGGTACGGGAAAGGGGTCCAAGCTCGAATCGGCGCTGCGCGGCCCGATGTCGACGATGCTGCCGCTCGATGAAAGCACGCTGATCGTCAACTGGGTGCACGAAGGCGGCGGTCGCGAGCTGTACGAGGCGCAGATCAAGCCGCTGCTCGAACAGCGCTGCATGACATGCCACGACGGCAGCAATCCGCATCTGGCAAACCTGAGCGGCTACGAAAATCTCAAGAAGGTGACCGAGCAGGACACGGGCACCGACGTGTTCACGTTGGTCCGCGTGTCGCATATTCACCTGTTCGGGCTTACGTTTGTGTTCTTCCTCATGGGCTTGATGTACAGCCACGCGTACGTACGGCCGATCTGGTTCAAGTGCGCGGTCATCGCCCTGCCTTTCGTCGCGGTGATCATGGACATACTGTCCTGGTACATCACCAAGGTGTTTCATCCTTTCGCGTTCGTCGTCATCGCTTCCGGCGGCCTGATGGCGGTGTGCTTCGCGTTCATGTGGTTCACCACGATGTATCAGCTTTGGTTTTCGGCTCCGCCGCCCGCGGTCTTGCAGCGAAGCGAGGCTGACGGCGTGCCCGTCGGCTGATGCGAGAACCTGCATTTGCGAAGGAATAGTGTCCCGTGCCGCCACAACGGCGCACAAAAAGACAGCCGCCACGCCGCATAATTCGGTAGCGTTCGATCAATCGTCAACCTTCGGAGCTCCAGCGTGGAAGCGATCCGCATCATTCAGGCTGAGCATCTCGCACTCGCCGCGGTGCTGCACGGCATGCTGCACATCGTGCGCGCCGTTCGCTTCGATCGCAACGAGCCGGATTTCCAGGTGCTCAACGCGATGGTGGCGTACATTGCCGAGTTTCCGCAGCAGTTTCACCATCCCAAGGAGGAGAAATACCTCTTCAGCCCGCTGCGCGAGCGCGATCCGGACTCCGCGCCGCTGCTCGACCGCCTCGTGCGCGAGCACCGGATCGGTTCCGACAAGGTGACGCAGCTAGACGATACGCTGCGCCGCTACCAGCAAGAAGGGCAGAAGCATTTTGCGGCCTTCGCCACCGCGGCCGCGAGCTATGCGGCGTTCCACTGGGATCATGCGCGCGCCGAGGAGTTCGAAGTCATGCCCCTGGCGGAGAGCTTCTTTACGCCTGATGACTGGCGCCGCATCGACGAAGCGTTCCTCGCGAATGCCGATCCGCTCAGCGCAGAAGTCGGTGCGCGATGCGATGCGCTGTTCCGGCAGATAGTCACTATCGTTCCGCCTGCACTTGGAGTGGGTCGCAGGTCTGGAGACGACTAGCCACCGACATCCAGATCGCGACGTTCGGCAGGCTACTTGCGCGGCTGACCTGCGTACCAGCTGGCGATGCGGTCGCGATCAGCACGTTGCTGTAAACGGAGCTCATCTGATGCATCGTTGAGCTTTCGCGTCTTCCGTCGCGATACGCCCGAAGCGCGATGACGAGATAGTCCGTGTCCTGCCTGCCCTCGCAGGCGCGAGCTCGCCAACGCGCGCGTGGCTCAGTACTTGCCGTGCTGCTTGTAGATGTAGTTGGTGAGCTCGACAGACTGCATCGACAATCGCCGCTGGATCTCGTGCGTCGTACGGAAGATCGCGCGCATGACGCGGTAGACGACCCACGGCGCACGATCGAGCAGGCCCTCGAGCGCCTGGCGCTCGAGCGAGAGCAGGCACGTCGCCTCGATCGCGACGAGCGACGCGTAGTGCTTCGTGCCGTCGACGAATCCGAGCTCGCCGACGAAGTCGCCGGTATCGAGGCTGAACAGCGTCTCGGCGTCGGCCTTGCCGTGCTTGTGCACGACCGAAAGGCCGCCGGAGAGGATGACGTAGAGATGGTTGTCGGCCGTGCCCTCTCGCACGACGACCGCGTCCTTCGGGAATTCACGGATCGTCACCACATCGGCGAGGATCCGGCATTGAGCGTCGTCGAGCTCGCTCGCAAGCTTCGTCGACTTGAGCGCTTCGAGCATCGTGGAATCAGCCATCGTTTACTCCTTGCGGAATGCCGGTTGCGGGCGGTGCGGGTTCGCCCGTCGGTGCCGCGGACATCGCGGCGGCGTGTCGCGCGGGCAGCACGCGGTCCGCATGCGCGACGAGCGCGTCGACCAGCGTATCGGCGATCCGCACGAACACGGGCCCGGCAAGTTTGGTCATCAGCGTGCTCGCGAATTCGTAATCGAGCCGGAAATCGATGCGGCAGCCGACGTCGCCGAGCGGCGCGAGCCGCCACTCGCCTTCGAAATGGCGAAACGGCCCGTGCTCGAGCGTGACCGCCATCCACTCGGGCCGTCTTTTCGCATTACGTGTAGTGAACTCGAAATGCACGCCGTGGTAGTTGACCTTGATCAGAGCGCAGACGTGCGCGTCGTCTCGCGACAGGATGCTCGTGCCTGCGCACCACGGCAGGAAATCCGGATAGTGCTCGGCCGCCTCGATCAGGTCGAACATCGCGTCGGCCGGCCATCCGACCAGCATTTGCTTGCGCACGTCCATGGCGGGAGATTCTACGCGTAGCGTTGCGCTCGACTCTGATCCGGGTCAGATGCCGATCGCGTGTGTGTAACCCTCGGCGTTACAGCGCTAGGCGCGTTGCGCCATCGCATACGCGGCGCGCGCGGCCGTTGATCCACATCAACCGAGCTCATTGCAAATCGGTTCCCAATGCGTTGGTTGCTTCGAATCAACGCAATGTAACGCCGGAGCGAGAAGCGTTCACATCGCCGCCCTCGCGGAGGAGGAAACGATGAATCACACGTATTACGAGCTGATGCGTCGGCAAGGCATCTCGCGCCGGAGCTTCATCAAGTTCTGCAGCCTGACCGCCGCGTCGCTCGGTTTGAGCGATGCCGGCGCTCAGCAGATCGCGAAGGCGATGGAGACGAAGCCCCGCACGCCCGTCATCTGGCTGGAAGGGCTCGAATGCACGTGCTGCAGTGAGTCGTTCATCCGCTCCGCGCATCCGCTCGCGAAGGACGTCGTGCTGTCGATGCTCTCGCTCGACTATCACATGACGCTGTCGGCCGCGGCGGGCGAACAGCTGCGCGCGAATGCGCATGAGACGATCGCCAAGCACAAGGGCAACTACATTCTCGCTGTCGAGGGCAATCCTCCGCTCGCCGATGACGGCGTCTACTGCATGTACTACGGCCGTCCATTCGTCGACGTGCTGCGCGAGTACGCGAAGGACGCGAAGGCGATCATCTCGTGGGGCTCGTGCGCCTCGTGGGGTTGCGTGCAGGCGGCGAAGCCGAACCCGACGCGCGCTACACCGGTGCACAAGGTGATCACCGACAAGCCGATCATCAAGGTGCCCGGCTGTCCGCCGATTCCGGAAGTGATGTCGGCGGTGGTCGCCTACATCCTCACGTTCGATCGTCTGCCCGATCTCGACGCGCAGGGCCGGCCGAAGATGTTCTACAGCCAGCGCATTCACGACAAGTGCTATCGACGTCCGCATTTCGACGCCGGACAATTCGCCGAAACCTTCGACGATGCTGGCGCGCGGATGGGCTACTGCCTGTACAAGTTGGGCTGCAAGGGACCGACGACGTACAACGCGTGCTCGACGGTGCGCTGGAACGAAGGCACGTCATGGCCGGTCCAGTCGGGCCATGGCTGCATCGGCTGTTCGGAAGAGGATTTCTGGGACAAGGGCTCGTTCTACGATCACCTGACGACGGTGAAGGTACCCGGTCTCGGCGGTGTCGAAGGCACGGCGGATCGTATCGGTCTCACGGCGCTCGGCGTCGCGGGTGCGGCCGTCGCGGCTCACGCGGCGGTCAGCGCGATCAAGCAGGCGCGAAGCCAATCGCGCAACGATAAGGTCAGCGAAGTGGAGGAGAAGTAGATCATGACCACGATCCAGACCCAGGGCTTCACGCTCGACAACAGCGGCAAGCGGGTCGTTGTCGATCCTATCTGCCGGATCGAGGGCCACCTGCGCATCGAGGTGAATGTCGACAAGGACAACGTGATCCGCAACGCGGTGTCCACGGGCACGATGTGGCGCGGGCTCGAGGTGATCCTCAAAGGCCGCGACCCGCGTGACGCGTGGGCGTTCGTCGAGCGCATCTGCGGCGTGTGCACGGGCGTTCACGCTCTTGCATCGGTGCGCGCGGTCGAGGACGCGCTCGCGATCAAGATCCCGAAGAACGCGAACATCATCCGCAACCTGATGCACTCGACGCTGTACGCGCAGGACCACCTGGTCCACTTCTACCACCTGCACGCGCTCGACTGGGTCGACGTCGTGTCGGCGCTCAAGGCGGACCCGAAGAAGACCTCGGAAATCCAGCAGAGCATCTCGAGCCATCCGATGAGCTCGCCGGCGTATTTCCGCGACGTGCAGAACCGGCTGAAGAAGTTCGTCGAGAGCGGCCAGCTCGGCATCTTCGCCAACGCATACTGGGGACACCCCGCGTACAAGCTGCCGCCGGAAGTGAACCTGCTCGCCACGACGCACTACCTCGAAGCGCTCGACTTCCAGCGCGACATGATCCGCATCCAGACGATCTTCGGCGGCAAGAATCCGCACCCGAACTGGCTCGTCGGCGGCGTGCCGAGCCCGATCAACGTCGACGGCGCGGGCGCCGTCGGCGCGGTCAACATGACGTCGCTCAACATGGTGAGCGATCTCATCAACCGCACGATCACGTTCATCGACCAGGTTTACATTCCCGACCTGCTCGCGATCGCCGGCTTCTACAAGGATTGGGCGAAGTGGGGCGGCGGCCTGTCGGGACAGAACGTGATGTCGTACGGCGAGTTTCCCGACATCGCGAACGATTACTCCAACAACAGCCTGCTGATGCCGTCCGGCGTGATCCTGGGCGGCGATTTGACGAAGGTCCACGACGTCGATCTCAGAGCGCCCGACCAGGTGCAGGAGTGGGTGTCGCACTCCTGGTACAAGTACGCCGACGAGACAAAGGGCCTGCATCCGTTCGACGGTGTCACCGAGCCGAACTTCGCGCTGGGCGCCGCGACCAAGGGCGACAAGAAGCAGCTCGAGGCGCTCGATGAATCCGCGAAATACTCCTGGGTGAAGGCGCCGCGCTGGAAGGGCCATCCGGTCGAGGTCGGCCCGCTCGCGCGCTACGTCGTCGCTTATGCGCGCGGCAACAAGGAGATCAAGGAACAGGTCGATGGTGCGTTGAAGGCGCTCGACGTGCCGATCACCGCGCTCTTCTCGACGCTCGGCCGCACCGCGGCGCGCGGGCTCGAGGCGCAGTGGGCGGCGCGCAAGATGAAGTACTTCTACGACCAGCTGATCGCGAACGTCAAGGCGGGCGATCTCGCCACCGCGAACGTCGAAAAGTGGGAGCCGTCGTCGTGGCCGACTGAATGCAGAGGCACCGCGCCGACGGAAGCACCGCGCGGCGCGCTCGCGCACTGGGTGAAGATCAAGGGCACGAAGATCGACAGCTATCAGTGCGTCGTGCCCACGACGTGGAACGCGGGACCGCGCGACGCGAAGAACCAGATCGGCGCGTACGAAGCGGCGTTGATGAACACGCCGATGGCGAAGCCCGAGCAGCCGGTCGAGATCCTGCGCACCATCCACAGCTTCGATCCCTGCCTCGCCTGCGCGACGCACGTGATTTCGCCGGAAGGCGAGGAGCTCGTCTCGGTCAAGGTGCGGTAGCGCGAGAAGGAGAAACGCAATGCATGTCGAGCCTGTAAGCGGCAGGGTGCTCGCCGGACCGCTCGAGGACGTCTACGTCTACGAAGCGCCGGTGCGGCTGTGGCACTGGGTGACGATGCTCTGCGTCATCGTGCTGGGCGTGACCGGGTACCTGATCGGCTCCCCGCCGCCGGCGATCGGCGGCGAGGCGACGTTCACGTTCATGTTCGGCTGGATCCGGATGATCCACTTCGTCGCGGCATGGATCCTCGCCGTGGCGTTCCTTGTGCGCGTCTACTGGGTGTTCGCCGGCAATCACCACGCACGGTCGATCTTCATGCTGCCCGTATGGAGCGGCGCGTGGTGGAAGGGACTGTTCCGGCAGACGGGCTATTACCTGTTCGTGCGCCGGGAATCGGACCTCTGGACCGGCCACAACCCGCTTGCGCAAGTCGCGATGTTCGCGATGTTCACGCTCGGCGCGATCGTGCTGATCCTGACCGGATTCGCGCTTTACGCGCAGCAGTACCCGTGGGGCACACCGTGGATGGCCACGTTCGGTTGGGTGATTACGTTGCTCGGCGAGCCGCAAGCGGTGCGCACCGTGCATCACTTCGCAATGTGGTACATGGTTCTGTTCGCCTTCATCCACACGTACATGGTGTTCCGCGAGGACATCATGAGCGGCGAATCGGTCATCAGCACGATGATCAACGGCATCCGCATGTTCAAGCGGGAGCCGAGGGCTTAGGAGGGGGAGGGGCCGCGGCGCGGTCGGTCAGGATGCTCGACGGAATGGAGAATCCGCGCTTGCGACGCGCCGGACCGTCCCCGCGGGGACGTCCGGCGCGCTTGTCGCTTCCGGGACGTACACCGCCGCACCCCGGGCAATTTCTCGAGAGCCGCTTCCTGAAACCGCTCGCGATCAGCCAGACCGAGCTCGCGCTCGCGCTCGGCGTGTCGCGCCGCCGCGTAAACGAGCTGATCAACGGCCGCCGCGGCATCACGCCCGACACCGCCGTTCGTCTCGCCGTGTTCTTCGGCAACGAAGCGGCGTTCTGGATGCATCTTCAGGTTGCGTGGGACATGCGCAACGCCGTGCGCGCGGTGCGCGCGCAGCAAAGGAGCGGCGCGGCGACGCGCAAGCGCTGAAGCTGCAAACCGTTTCATTGCAGGGTGCGACGGAGCCTCCGGTCGCGGCCTTTTTTTGGCGCCCGGGAGCGATCCCTCAGTAGCGCGCTCTTCCACCGGACATATCGAACACGGCGCCCGTGTTGAACCGGCTGGCGTCGGAGCACAGCCACGCAACCAGGTGTGCGACCTCATCGGGCGAGCCCAGTCGCTTCATCGGGCTGTCGTTGATCATCGGCGACCGCTTCGGCGCCGAGATCGCGGATCATTTCGGTGTCGATCGGTCCGGGCGCGACGCAGTTCACGAATATGCCGGTGCCGGCGAGCTCGCGTCCGAGCGCCTTGGTGAATGCGATCACGCCCCCGCTCGCCGCCGAATACGCGGCGAGGTTGGCGAGCCCCTCCTTGCCGGCCATCGAGCCCATGTTGACGATGCGACCGCCGCCGGCGCGGCGCATGTGCGGAACGACGGCGTGGGCGACTTCGAGCATTCCGATGAGATTCACCTCGATGATCCGGTGCCAGTCGCCGGGATAGTGCTCGTCGAACGCGTGCAACGCACCGAGGTAGCCCGCGTTGTTGACCAGGATGTCGATCCGCGATCGGCGTTCGATCACGTGCGCGACGCCCTTCGCGATCTGCTCGCGATCGGTGACATCGACGATCGCCGATTCGACGTCGTTGCAATCGAACGGATTCTTGTCCCAGACTGTGACATGCGCGCCGGACAGCGCGAGCTTCTCGGCGATCGCTTGGCCGATGCTTTTTGCGCCTCCGGTCACGATTGCCGTCTTCCCGGCAAGATCGTATGAAACGCTCATGCGGTCTCCTGTTTCAGTCGGCGTGGCTGCGCGCCGGCCGCCGATCGGCGAACCTCTGCGCGGCCCAGAGTGCGATCAGGAGCGCGACACCGATTGCGTCGCTCACGTAGCCAGGCTTGATCAGGAGCAGCGCGGCGACGATCAGCAGCACGCGCTCCCACCACGCGCACGGACGACGAAGATAGCCGACAAGCCCGGCTGCGAGGCACATCACACCGATCGTGGCCGACAGCGTCGACGTGACGATCGTCACCCAGTCGCCGATCATCAGCAGCGACGGCTCGTAGATGAACATGAACGGCACGATGTACGCGGGTGCGGCCACCCGCATCGACTCCCATCCGGCCTGCCACATGCTCGTTTTCGCGAGCCCCGCCGCGGCAAAGACCGCGAGCGCGACCGGCGGGGTGATCGCGGAGAGGATCGCGAAGTAGAACGCGAACATGTGCGCCGCGGGCGTGATGGCGCCGAGCTTGATCACGGCGGGAACGAGCAGCGACACCATCACGATGTACGACGGTGTGGTCGGCATGCCCATGCCGAGGATGATGCCGGCGACCGCGGTGAGGACCAGCGCGAGGATCAGAGAATTCTGCGACAGCGCCACGACGAACTGCGTGAAGACGATGCCGAGCCCCGTGATCGTCACCACGCCGATCACGAGGCCCGCGCAGGCACACGCCATCGCGACGGCGAGTGTATTGCGAGCGCCTTCGACCAGTGCATCGAACAGGTTGCGCCAGCCGATGCCCGCCCGCGTCGTAGCGCGCAGCAGCGCCACGGGAAGGCAAGCGAGCGCTCCGACCAGCGCGCACAGCGGCGCCGAGTAGCCGAGCATCAGCCCGAACAGCACGATGAAGATCGGCGTAAAGAGGTGTCCGCGCACGGCCATCACGCGAACGAAGCGCGGCAGCTCCGACTTCGGCACGCCGGCGAGCTTGAAGCGCTTTGCTTCGAAGTGAACCGCGAAGAACACCGCGACGTAGTAGAGCAGCGCGGGGATCGCCGCCCATAGTGCGACCTGTGAATACGGCACCGCGAGGAACTCGGCCATCACGAACGCCGCCGCCCCCATGACCGGCGGCATGATCTGTCCGCCTGTCGAGGCGACTGCCTCCACCGCCGCGGCGAACGGCGGCCGAAAGCCGGTGCGCTTCATCAGCGGAATCGTGATCGGACCATCCACCATCACATTCGCGACCGCGCTGCCTGACACCGTGCCGAACAGACTCGACGAGACGACGGATACTTTGCCCGGCCCTCCCGCCGTGTGGCCGGTGATCGACATCGCGAAATCCATGAACAGCTGGCCGGTGCCGCTCTTCTCCATGAACGCGCCGAACAGCACGAACAGCATCACGTAGCTCGCGGACACGCCGAGCGTCGAGCCGAAGATGCCTTCGGTGGAGAAATACAGTTGCTCCATCAAGACTTGCGGCGCGATACGAGTGAAGCCGATGGCGTAGATCAGGAAGGCGATGGCGGTCAGCGGCAAGGCGAGGCCGATCACGCGCCGCGTCGCCTCAAGCACGATCACCACCGCGATCACCGCGTAAAACTTGTCCGCCGTGGTCAGATCGTCGATGTAGATGATGCGGTTAATGAAGTAGTCGTAGTTGAGAAAGATGTGCAGGACGAATCCGTAGCCGAGGGCAAGCAGGACGATATCCGCGATGCGCCAGGCGGGCGAACGGTCAGGGCGCAGCGGATAAAGCAGGAACACCAGCGTTAGGGCGAACAACAAGTGCGTGCCGCGGAAGATGATCGCTTCGGGCGGGCCGAATGCGGCGACGTACATATGATAAAGCGACATCGCCGCCGCGATTGCGCTGATGAGCCAGCGCAACGCCGAGCTCGTCGGCGTGGTCGGCTGCGCTTCTTCGGAGACGATGACGGTCGTCGGCGCCTCGGACACCGGAGCCTCCTCTGCGGCGCGGCCGGATGAATCCGGCCCTACGAAATTCGTAGATGCGAATTCATTCGCACGCGGCCGTCTACGAAATTCGTAGGTGCGAATTCATTCGCACGCGGCCGTTCCATGCAAAAGGGGCGGCGTCCCCGCCGCCCCGTCGATACGCCCGGGCGAAACGCCCGGCCGCTACATCGCGCCCACTTCCTTGTAATACTTCTCGGCGCCCTTGTGGAACGGCACGCCGATGTCCACTGCCATGTCCTTCGGCGTCAGTCCCGTGATCGGCTTCACGACCGCCGCCATGTCGCCGACGTGCGTCGCCATTGTCTTCGTCATCTTGTAAACGACGTCCTCCGGCAGATCGCAAGCCGCGACGATATGCGTCGTGTAGCCGATCGCGGGCACGTCCTTGTCCTGCTTCGGATACGTGCCGGCCTTGATGACGAGCTTGGTGTAGCCGGGATTCATCTTCTTCATCTCGGACATCGTCTTGTCGTCGACGGGTACCATCTGCACGTCGCGCGCGCTGGCGAGATCCATGACAGCGGAAGCTGGCGCCGTGGTGCCGAGCGTGAACACCTGCACGTGGCCGTCCTTCATCATGTCCACCGCGTCGGTGTACGACGCCTGGAAGCTCACCTTGCCGAGCGACTGATAAGTCATGCCGTTGATCTTCAGCACCTGGTCGGTCAGCAGTTCGGCGGTATTCCCCTTCGGTTGCGTGACCAGCGTCTTGCCCTTCAGGTCGGCGAACGAAGTCACCTTCGCGTCGGACAGCGCTACGACCTGGAAGTATTGCGGATACAGATTCGCCACCTGGCATACCTTGGTGGTCTTCCTCGGATACGGCGCCCGGCCCTCCACGCCGTCGACGGTGGTCGACGAGTTCCCGAAACCGATGTGCGCCTTGCCTTCGTCGATCCCGCGCACATTGGCGATGCCGGCGCCGGGCTGCTGCTGGATCTGCAGGCCGGGAATCGCGCCTTCCCACATGTTCTTCAGCGCGCCGCCCAGTGGAATCCACGACCCGCCTTGCGGGCCGGTCATCATGGTGACTTGCTGAGCTGCGGCGGGTACGGCGAGCGCGGCTGCGAAGAAAGCAGCGCTCAAGCGACCGATACGATCGACGTTCATTGCTCCTCCAGTATGCGTCGCAAGCGCCGCTTCCGACGCGTGCTCTTATCGGGTGCGGACGATTGTGTCGCGGGGCAGGGTGGCGGTCAAGCGGGTTGATGCGGCGCAGCCCGGGATGGGCCGGCGGGGCGCCGTCTACTCCGAACCCCGCGAAGGACTCAT
>WNGA01001612.1_pt1 | contig 38414 bp, 35 predicted proteins | sample 5400061 | NCBI WGS metagenome assembly WNGA01 (sample SAMN13153366, study PRJNA577476) | soil metagenome | isolation source: 100 cm soil or saprolite under grassland replicate 2 | place: USA:California | collected 2016-06-15
TCACTCAGGTCGAAGTGAATGACGTTGCGTCCGGTCACGCGTTCCGCAACGTTTTCAGGAATGGATACAGTCAGGGAATAGCGGACGTTGCTGATGATTGCGGCGCGGCGTTCGGCCACACTCGATGGAATGCCAACCGCAGGCGTGGCCGTCTGGGCGACCGCAACCGCGGGAAGCAGAAGGACCAGCGGGAGAGCAGCAACACGCATGCTGTCAGTCTATATACCTGCGGCAATCGAGAGGCGGGGCTGACCGCCTTCGCTCGTCGCGTTCACCTCGCGAGCGTCGGCGAGTCTCGCCGAAGCCTTGGCGGAGGCGGAAGCCCCGCCACTACGAGCCTCGCAATTCCGCAGTGGACTGTCATGTAGTGGCGGCTCTTGAGGGCCGCCTGCGATGCTACTCGTATCGCAACGCAAACACCGGCTGCACGCCCGCCGCGCGCCGCGCCGGGATGTACCCGGCAAGAAACGCCACGAGCGTCAGCGCGAACGCCGCGATCGTCAAGGTGACGGGGTCGGCGGGTTCGACGCCGAACAACTGCGCCTTCACGAGACGGCTGAGGCCGAGCGCCACGGGGACACCGACGGCAATACCGATGAAGGTCAGGAGCGCGACTTCCCGAAGCACGAGCCACACGACATTGGCGCGTTCCGCGCCCAGCGCGATGCGGATGCCGATCTCTCGGGTGCGGCGCGACACCGTGTAAGACATCACGCCGTAGAGGCCAATCGCCGCAAGCAAAGTCGCGAGCAGCCCAAAGGCTGCCGAGAGCAACGCGAGCATCCGCTCGTTGAAGAGCGCTTCATCGACCGTCTTGTCCATCGATTGCAACGAGAAGATCGGCATCGACGAATCGGCGCGGCGGACAACGGTGCGGAGCTGGTCCGCCATCGCATCGACCGGGCCTGAGGCGCGCACATACACCGTCATCTCGTTGAGCTCCTCGCTCTGCTGATACGGCGTGTAAACGAACCGCGGCGTTTGTGTCTCTTCGGCGTTGCGACGCATGTTCGCGTAGATCGCGTCCTTGACGACGCCGACGATTTCGAGCGCAGCCGGATTGTTCATGGATCGAAACCCGAAGCGATGCCCGATGGGGTTTTCACCCGGAAAGTAGTACTTCGCAAACGTCTCATTGACGATCGCGACGAGCGGCGCTCCGGCGACGTCCCGCTCGTTGAACTCGCGGCCCATGACGAGCGGCATGCCCAGCGTCCGAAAATAATCTGGCGCGATCTCGTTCGTCCACGGATTCATGTTCTCGTCGGGTTTCGGCGTGTAGCCCTGCACCTGCACCGTCCGACTCGACACGCTCGAGGTGAGTGCGGCGACCTGCGCGAGCGACGCCGACTGCACACCCGGCATGCTCGTCAGGTCGTGAAGCAACCGGTCGTAGTAACGCTTGATGCGGTTTTGATCGTAGCCGTTGAGCGAAGGATCGACATGGAACGTGATGAGGCTGTCCGTTTGAAATCCCGGATCGAGTTGTCTCAGGTTGTACAAACTGCGCGCAAAGAGGCCCGCCCCCGCGACGAGCAGCATCGACAGCGCCACCTGCGCCACCACGAGACCTTTGCGAAATCGCGCCTGGTGTGCGCTGCCGGAGACCGAGCCGGTCTCTTCACGCATGGTGCGATTGAGCTCCACGCGTGCCGACTGCATCGCGGGCACGAGACCGAAGACGAGCGCGGTAACGAGCGAGAGTGCGCCGGTAAACAATCCAACTCGGATATCTGGAGAAGTGGAGAGCGACCGTGTGACAGTTTCACCTGGCATCGCGCCGAGCAGCAGATCGCCAACCCAAATCGACAGGACAAGGCCGACGATGCCACCGGCGATTGCCAGCACGAGCGACTCGGTGAGCGTTTGACGAATGAGGCGGTTGCGCGCGGCGCCGAGCGCGAGCCGCACGGCCATTTCGCGTTGACGTGCCGTTGCCCGCGTCAACAGCAGGTTTGCCACGTTTGCGCATGCAATGAGCAGCACGAGGCCGACCATCGCCATCAACACCAGGAGCGGACTCGATGCACTCTCGCGAAGACCGGAGAGACCGCGGCTCGCCGGATACAGCATGAGCGTCTTCTCGCGAAACCGATCGCGGAAGCGATCGGGGGCCGATGCAAACGCGGGCACTGCCTGCAGCTCATACGCGAGGATCTGCTGATAAACCAGATCGAGCTGCACTTTGGCGCTGTCGATTGTCATGCCTGGCTTCAAACGCCCGACTACCGTGAGCCATCGGCTGCGGCGGTTATCCAGGTCGTTCCAGGTCGGCGTCAGCTGCGCCTTCATCATGATCGGCATGAACACATCGGGTGTTTGTGAGGCCACGACTCCCGCAAATCCGGCCGGCGCCACGCCAATGATGGTGACGGGCGTGCTGTTGATGGTGACCACCTGATTGAGCGCCGCTGGCGATGCGGCGAAACGCCGCTGCCAGTAGCTGTAGCTGATCACCGCCACTGGATGCGCCCCCGGCGTTCGATCGTCTTCCGGCGTCAGCGGGCGACCAATGATTGGCGAGACGCCGAGCACCTCGAACGTGTTTCCCGAAACGAGCTCCACGTCGACGCGTTCGGCCTGACCGCGATACGTGAGGGTCGCGTTGGCGGGAAACCGCGCGATGAGGCCGGTGAACACCGTGTTTCGATCGCGCAGGTCGGCGTACATCGGATAGGAGAATGTGCGATCGTTGAACGTCCGCCCCATGAACGTGCCCGGTCCATCGAGCTGCACGAGCTCGCGCGGATTCTTGACGGGCAGCCTGCGCAGCAGCACCTGGTCCATCAGCGAGAAGATAGCCGTGTTGGCGCCCATACCGAGGCCGAGCGTCAAGACCACGATCACGGCAAAGGCGGGGGAGCGCTGGAGCGTGCGAAACGCGTAACGGACATCCTGCAGGAAGGTCGACATCGGGCCACTCTGTGGCGAAGGGTGTGCCAGCCGGCGCGGGCGAACTATGACGCGGAATCGCGGCTCGGACGCCGGATCCGATGTCGTTCGCCGGGATGCGATGCCCGTTTGTGGGACGCCTGAGACGCGTTTTCCATCCGGTCGAAGAGAATCCGCGTCTATCCTCTAACGGCGTCCAGGTGCGCCACTACGTGACATTAGGAGGTCCGCATGGTTTCGCGACGTGAAGTGATTACCGGTGGTGTCGTCGGAAGTCTGGCGGGTCTGCCGCCCGCAATCGAAGAACAGAGCGCCGACCGTGAAGGCCAGCGCGAGATTCAGCGCGCCATTCAGAACGTGGAAGGCGTGCTGCACCGCGCGTTCGATACGGTCTCGCTGAGCATGGGTCCGATTGCCACGCTGCGCAGAAACTTCGACCAGTTCATTCGTGCGAACGGCAAGTTCCCAGATTTTTGCGACGTTGGCACTTCGGTCTTCTACGACGTTTACGATTGGCACGTGCGAAACCGGCAGCAGATCATCGTGACGCGCCAGGAGAGCCGCTACACGATTCAGTTCATGTTCACGACGCTGCTGCTGCGATACGAGAACGACGCGAACTACGTCGGGTTCCCCTATGACAACAGGGCGTGAAGACCTTCCCTCCGAGCTGCGGCACTTGATGGACGCGATTGACGCCTGCGAACGCGACGCCGAGGCGCTCGTCGCCGGTATGAGCGACGAAGAAATCAATTGGCAGGAGAAGCCTGGAGAAACCTGGAGTGTGGCCGAGTGCATCGATCATCTGACCGTGATCAATCCCTTTTACCTGCGTGGCTTCATCCCGCTCGTTGAAACGGCGCGGCAGCAGCGCACCGGCCCGTTTCGCGGATTATCGTCGAGCACGGCGGGCCGCTGGTTTGTTCGCGTGCTCGAACCGCCGGTGAAAACGAAAACAAAGGCGCGACCGGAGATGCGGCCACGGTCGAATCTCCGCCGCGAGGGGCTGGTCGAAGCCTTCAAGAAGTCGCATGATTCCTACCGCGCGTTGGTCCAGCAGTGCGCCGAGGTCGACGTCAATCGCGTGAAGGGACCGAATCCGTTTTTCAGGTTCATTCCGATGCGCATCTCGACGGTGCTGCAGATCATTCCCGCGCACGATCGACGTCATTTGTGGCAGGCGAAGAACGTGAAAGACGCGCTTCGCGCGGCGCCGCCGAGGCTGCGCCGCACACAAAGCGACAGTTAAAACGCGAGACGGAAGCCGAGCTGGGCCTGGCGCGGCACGTACGCGTTGCCGGTGTTCTGCGCCGGCCTGCCAAACAGCGCCGTCTGCGCCGCATTCGTTGCACTCAACGTCGTGTTGTAGCTGCCATAATTCGCGCGGTTGAAGAGATTGAAGACCTCACCAATCAACTGCACCTTTGCCGTGCCCGCCAGCCGGATGTCCTTGGTGATCCGCAGGTCGACCTTGTGCAGCCCCAACCCCTCGAGGGCGTTGCGCGGGAGCACCATGCCCGACGTGATCACCGCCGGACCTTCCCACCGGTCGAGCATTGCTTCGGGAACGACGATCGAGTTCGTGGGGCCACCGGTGTTCGACAGATTCAACCGGTTGTTGCCGGTCTTGCCGTACGGCGTGCCGGAGATCGTCGCGCGACACGATGCGTCCGAGCGGCCAGACGCAGGCTCCAGCGGAGGCGCAGGGACGCGGGCAAGGACGGGGACAGGGTCAGGGACGTGGTCAGGGTGGTGGCCAGGGCGGACGCGGCGGCGCGCAGGCTGCCAATGCCGTCTACGCCACGATCAAACAGCTGCACGGCGCCGGCGTGCGGATGATCGCGGGCGTCGACTCGCCGCTTGTTCCGTACGGCATTGCGCTGCACGGCGAGATCGAGGATTACGTCGCGGCAGGGTTGACGCCGTTTCAAGCGCTGCAGACCGCGACAGTGAATCCCGCGCGCTTGCTCAATGTGGACGCGGACATTGGCACCGTGCAGGTCGGCAAGCTTGCCGACCTGGTCGTGGTGGACGGCGATCCGCTGACGGACATCAAGGCCGCGAGGAACGTGCGGACGGTCATCAAGAACGGCGAGGTGTACGAGATCGCCTCGTTGATTCGCAAGGGTGGCAACTAAGCGGCGTCGAGCGAGCTCCATCCGGCGTGCGGAATCCGGTTTCTCGTCGCAAACGGCGTGCATCGACGACGCGTTTGTGAATTATCGCCATGCGCTACGTACGCATCGAATTCCCGAGGCGCGCAAGGATCTCATCGTGGAGCACACCATTCGTGCTCACCGCGTCGCCTCCGTGAATCGTCACGCGACCCTGCCAATCGGTGAACGTGCCTCCGGCTTCCTGGACGATCGGAATGAGCGCAGCGCAGTCCCACGGATTCATTCGCGGATCGAGCATCACGTCGGCGCGTCCCGTGGCCACCAGAGCGTGACCGTAGCAGTCGCCCCACCCGCGCTGGAGCGCCGTATCCTGCGCCAACGCAGGCCAGCGCGCGCCGAGACGGCCGGCAACGTCCCGGCCGTCGGTGTACGCGACACACGCGTCGCTGAGCGGCGTCACCCGCGAGACTCGCGCTTCTCGTCCGTTCCAGCGGCAGCCGAGACCGCGGGCCGCCGCCAGCATTTCATCGAGCGCAGGAAAGTACGCGACGCCGACGACGCATTCGCCGGCAACCTCGAGCGCAACGAGGACGCCAAAAAATGGAACGCCGCGCACGAACGAGTTCGTCCCGTCGATCGGGTCGACAATCCAGCGATGTGTCGCGTCGCGGCTGTCGTCGCCGAACTCCTCGCCGGCGATCGCGTGTTCTGGAAAGCGGGCTTCGATCAGACGCCGCAACAGCTTTTCGCCCTCGCGGTCCGCGATGGTTACGACCGAGCGATCCGGCTTGCGTTCGACCGTGACACCGGTCTGGTAATGGGCAAGCGTGAGTCGCCCCGCCTGCCACGCGGCATCGATCGCGAAGTTGAGGAAGGTTTCCAGAGAATTCATCGGCAATCGCTGAGGACGTCGCAGCCGGCGGGGCTAAAGCCCCGTCGACGGCGGACCTAAAGGTCCGCCACTACGTACGCATCCACCTTCCCAGCCGCTCGAGGCCTTCACGGATCTTTTCCGTGTTCATCACGAGCGGGCCGTACGAAATGCGCACGCCATGTGCGAGTGATGGTCCAAAACCGCGGCCGGGCACGACGAGCACGCCAGTCGACTGCAGTGCACGCGGCACAAACGCGTCCGCATCGCTGCCGATGTCGACAACGGTGTACAGGCCGCCCATCGATTCGAGGCGAGGCCGTTGCAGGTACTCGTCAACGGCCTCAGCGGTGATGCGCGCGGCGTCGCGATACGCGGCGTTCCAGTGAGCAACGTAACGCTGAAGCGATCCATCGCCAACGGCGCGCTTGACGAACCGCGTCATCGCCATCTGCGAGAGCGTGTCCGCGCACAACAAGCTGCATTGTTGCACGCGTTCCACGGCGTCGATGACGTCTGGCGCCGCTTCGATCCAACCAAGCCTTCGGCCGAGGCCGCGTCCCCACTTCGAATTGGAGTGGATGCCGATGACGTGCGGGTGATCTGCAGGAGACCAGGAGTAATACGCAGGAGGCGTATCGAAGAACTGGCACTTGTACGCGAAATCAATCGCGAGCCATGCACCCGCCTCCGCCGTACGCTCGCGTATTGCGTCCACCACCGTCTGCGGGAGAATCTGGCTGGTCGGATTATCAGGAGCGCCGAAGATCACCAGCTTCGGCTGGTGCAAATCGAACAGTCGCTCAAAATCGGTGATGACGCGGTCGGGTGCTGTTGCCGGCAAGTACTGCCAGGTAGCGGGATCGAGGACGCGGAGTCTGACGACGTTGATGTTCGTTGCGGCAAATGCCAACTGTCCCTCGTAGTTGGCATAAGTCGGATCGAGCAGCATGACGGTGTCGCCCGAATCGAGCAGCGCACGGAACACATCATGAGTGAGCTGCGTGCTGCCTGCGCCTATGGCGATGTGCTCGGATCCAAGGCGCGGCACGCCAAACAGGTGGCTATCGAAGAGCGCCAGCGCTTCGCGGCACTCCCAATCGCCGAGCGTGGCCGTGTACCCGCCGCTCTTGTGAAAGAGCTGTGGGTCGGACGCAATCTCCATATACGCTTCACGGAGCGCCTCGGGGGCCGGATGGTTCACCCACCCGCCGCCAAACGAGATCACGTCGTCCGGGTCGAGTCCCATCGCGAGGATGTTCTGCCGCTCGGCCATTTTCATGATTTGGCGTATGGGCGACGGACGAGCGATCTGTTCGCGAGCCAGGCTGGACAAGGAGCGATCGGTTACGCGCACGGTCGCCGATTGTAGCGAACTAAGAACGGAGAACTAAGAACGAAGAACGAAGAACCGCGCCCAACCCCGCGGCGCTCCGCACCGTCAAACTCGAGCGAGGAACTATGTACTCTTTCGAAGGTATTCGACAGGACATCAAAGGTGCGGCTCGAGGTCTTATCAAGAGCCCGGGCTTCGCCGCCGCCGCACTCATCACGCTCGCGCTGGGCATCGGCGCCACCTCCGCAATTTTTAGCGTCGTCAAGGCGGCGCTCTTGACCCCGCTCCCTTACGCGGAACCTGAGAAGCGCGTCTTGATCTGGAGCCGTTGGATCAGTTTCGACAAAACATGGCTTTCAAATCAGGAAATCGTCGACTACCGCACCTTCAGCAGGACGATGACGGCCGTCGCGGGCTGGACGGCTGGCCAGCAGAATCTCACAGGCGACGGCGAACCCGTTCGAGTTGGTGTGGGATTCGTCACGGCGAATACCTTTGATGTCTTCGGAGTGAAGCCGCTCATCGGACGCACCTTTACCGAGGCCGAAGACCGTCCGCAGGGGCCGCCCGCCGTCGTTCTTGGCTACGCGTTATGGCAGGCCAGATACGGCGGCGACCCTGCCGTCATGGGCAGAAAGCTTCTGCTCAATGACGTGCCCGCCGAAGTCGTTGGCGTGATGCCCGAGGGATTCAAGCTTCCGACCGATTTCACCGAAGACGCGGCCGAGCCCGCGCAGTTATGGCGGCCGTTGCAAATCGACATGCAAAACCTGGAGCGCGGCAGTCATGGCTACTACGCGGCTGCCCTCCTGGCGCCGGGGCAAACGGCCGCTTCCGCGAGCGAGGAACTGCGGGCGATCACTGAACGCTTGACGGAGCGCGGCGATTATCCGCCGGCGATGAAGTTCACGGCGTTTGCCGTCAGTCTCGACGACGAGATTCGCGGCGAGCTGCGTCCTGCGATGTGGCTTCTCATGGGCGCCGTCGGCTTTCTGCTGCTCATCGCCTGCGTGAACGTCGCGAATCTGCTGCTCGTTCGTGGCGACGCCCGCTTGCGTGAGATGGCTGTGCGCACAGCCATCGGCGCCGCGCCGCGGCGCTTGATTCGGCAGCTTTTTACCGAGAGCCTCGTGCTTGCGGTCACGGGCGCCGTTCTGGGGCTTTTACTGGCCGCAGGAAGTTTGCGCGCGCTCATCAGCATCGATCCGACGAGTGTTCCCACGGTCGCGCCCGTCACGCTCGACGGCACCGTTGTAGCCTTCACGCTGGTGCTCGCCGTTGCGACCACACTGCTGTTTGGCTTTGCACCCGCGTTTCGATCTCTCCACGTCAATCTCGTCGAGTCGCTGCGCGAAGGCGGCCAGCAGGCCACACTGGGCAGCCGTCGCCAACGGCTGCGCCATGCGCTCGTCGCGGCGGAGATGGCGCTCGCCGTGGTTCTCGTGATTGGAGCCGGCTTGATGATTCGCAGTCTCTCCGCGCTTGGCCGCATCGATCTCGGATTCGAGCCGCAACACGTCTTGACGATGCGCGTGTCTCTGCCGCAGGCGCGATACGACACGGCGGAGAAAGTCGTCGCTTTTTACCAGCAGATGCTCGACGCCGTTCGCTCCGTTCCTGGCGTGCAGCATGCCGGTGTCGTTCGCGCGCTGCCGCTGGCCACGACGATTGGCGACTACGGTTTGGACGTTGAGGGGTTTGTCGAAAGCCCCGGCCGAAACGCAAAGGGAGATTGGCAGATCGCCTCGGACGGCGCGTTCGAAGCGCTGGGAACGCGGCTCACCTGCGGCCGCTGGTTCACATCGGCCGACCGCAGCGACAGCGCGCTTGTCGCGGTCGTCAACGAGACGATGGCGCGCACGTACTGGAAGGATGGGAACGCCGTGGGCGGCCGCATTCGCGTCGGCAACATGCGCAACCCGTGGCTAACGGTCGTCGGGATGGTCGCCGACGAGCGCCACAACGGGGTGACCGGCGTCGTCAAGGAAAAGTTCTATGTTCCGCACACGCAGTGGCATGTGGTCACGGGGGGCAATCCCATTCGGAACGTGTTCGCGGTCACGCGGACAGCCGGCGATCCCATGCAGCTCGCTGCCGCTGTTCGCAGTGAGATCCGGCGGCTCGATTCGAATCTGCCGGTTGCGAACATTCGGCCGATGAGCGAAGTGGTCTCGACGGCGCTCGCGACGCCGCGCCTCACCGGTTTTCTGCTTGGCGCCTTCGCTGCCATCGCGCTCCTGCTTGCGGCGGTCGGCATCTACGGCGTCTTGTCGTATCTCGTCTCCCAACGCACCCACGAAATCGGAATTCGTCTCGCGATTGGCGCCGATCGCCGGCAAGTGCTCGGAATGATCCTGCGACAGGGTATTCAGCTTGCCGGCGTTGGCATTGCAGCGGGAGTCGGTGCCGCGTTCGCGCTCACACAGGTGATGCAACGGTTGTTGTATGAAGTCAAACCGAGCGATCCGGCCACGTTCGTCTCGGTCGCGCTCGCGCTCCTCGTCGTTGCCGCGCTCGCGAGTTGTGTACCCGCGGTGCGCGCAATGCGCGTGTCGCCGGTGCAAGCGCTCCGGGTTGAGTAGCTGCTCAGTGCCAGGTGCCAGGTGTCAGGTATCAGGTATCAGGTATCAGGGGATTACGCGGATTCTGCGTACCGAGGCTTCGGTCGCGATCGCAAGATCAGCAACATTCAAACCAGCGTTTAACGAAATATCGAATAATTCGAGCGGCATTGAGCATGCACCTTAGCAGCGCATGCACATCAACAACTTCACCGACCTTCACGTCTGGCGACGAGCGATGGATCTGGTTGTCGACGTTTACGACCTCACCGCCGCATATCCGCGGTCGGAACAATTCGTTCTGACCGCACACACTCACAAAACGGTAATCTCGATTCCGAGCAATATCGGCGAAGGATTCCGCCGACAGCGCCGGTCTCTTGCAGCGTACGTGAATCACCTGGACATCGCGCTGGGATCGGAAGGCGAGCTGTTTACACAGCTAGAAGTCGGTCGAAGGCTCGGATATGTGTCTGCGAAGACACTCGAGAAGCCCTTCGCGGATCTTAACGAGGTCGGTCGTATGCTGAACGGCCTTATTGCGTCTCTTGAGGCAAAAGACCCGGGTCGCATCCCATGAGGTCGTGATCGTTTTCCTTAGAACCCGGCGCGGCAGTCGTAGAGACTGCCGCGCATCGTCCTCTAACAGGCGACAAGTGATCCCTGATCCGTGATCGCTGCCCGATCCGGCGGTTGTCGATTCTGTGTGTGAATGCCGCCAGTGCCATTGCCGGGCGATCGATGCTGGTGCTCCTGTCGTCCCTCGCGTCGTGCGATGCAATTAGTCGCAGGCAATCGTCATCGCCGAACTCGTCGGAGTGATGATCGCAATCTCGAAGCAAGCCGGAAGCCTGCTGCTCCGCTGATACCTGACACCTGATACCTGACACCTGATACCTGACACCTGATACCTGACACCTGATACCTGACGCCTGCGTCAGCTGCGCGCGGCGATCTTGGCCCAGCTGTCCTTCAGCGACACGGTCCGATTGAAAACCGGCCGGCCGGGTGTCGAATCGGGATCGACGGCGAAGTATCCGAGGCGTTCAAACTGAAAACGTGCGCCGGCTGCCACTGATGCGAGCATCGGCTCCGTCTTGCATCCGCGCAGCACCTCGAGCGAGTGAGGATTCAGCAGCTTCGTGAAATCTTGTCCCGCTTTGGCGGCGGCCAGTTCGGGATCTGGATCGGTGAAAAGACGATCGTAGAGGCGCACTTCCGCATCCACTGCGTGTGCGGCAGAAACCCAGTGCAGCGTCGCCTTCACTTTGCGGCCGTCTGGGGCATCGCCGCCGCGCGTGGCGGGATCGTATGTGCAGCGCAGCTCCGCGATCGCGCCGGTTGAATCACGCACGATGTCCGTGCAGGTGATGAAATAGGCGTTTCGAAGACGCACTTCGCGTCCCGGCGCCAAGCGGAAGAATTTTTTCGGCGGATGTTCCAAAAAATCGTCGGCCTCGATGTACAGCTCGCGCGAGAAGGGCACCATGCGCGTGCCCGCCGACGGATCTTCCGGATTGTTCACGACCGGCATCGTTTCGACCACACCCTCGGCGTGATTCGTCAACACCACCTTTATCGGTCGCAGCACGGCCATGGCGCGCGGCGCGCGCAAGTTCAAATCCTCGCGAATGCAGTGTTCGAGCAGCCCGATGTCGATGACGTTTTCTTTCTTCGCGACGCCGATGCGTTGGCAGAAGTCCCGGATGGACTCCGGCGTGTAGCCGCGGCGCCGCAGCCCGGTGATCGTGGGCATACGCGGATCGTCCCAGCCGTTCACGTGTTTTTGCTCGACGAGCTGCAGCAGCTTGCGCTTGCTCATCACGGTGTAGCTCAGATTCAGTCGCGCGAATTCATACTGCCGCGGACGATGCCTGGTGGCGGCGCTTTCGACGCACCAATCGTAGAGAGGCCGGTGATCCTCGTATTCGAGCGTGCAAAGTGAGTGCGTCACACCCTCGATTGCGTCCGACAACGGATGCGCGTAGTCGTACATCGGATAAATGCACCAGGCGTTGCCGGTCCGGTGATGTTCCGCATGGCGGATCCGGTACAACACGGGATCGCGCAGATTGATATTGGGCGACGCCATGTCGATGTTTGCACGCAGCACGTGCGCGCCATCCGGAAATTCACCGCTGCGCATACGGCGGAAGAGATCGAGGTTCTCTTCAATCGACCGCGACTTGTACGGCGAGTCAGTCCCTGGCTCGGTCAACGTGCCGCGGTACTCGCGCATCGCGTCCGCCGAGAGCGAATCGACATACGCCAGACCCTTGCGGATCAGGTCCTCTGCGAATCCATAGAGCTGCTCGTAGTAATCGGACGCGTAGAACTCGCGATTGTCCCAGTCGAACCCGAGCCAGCGGACGTCTTCTTTGATCGAGTCGACGTACTCGACGTCTTCCTTCACGGGATTCGTGTCGTCGAATCGCAGATTGCACAGTCCGCCGAACTCCGCGGCGATGCCGAAGTCGAGGCTGATCGCCTTGGCATGGCCGATGTGCAGGTAGCCGTTCGGCTCGGGCGGAAAGCGGGTGATGACGCGTCCGTCGTTCTTTCCCGCCGCTATGTCGGCGGCCACGATCTCGCGGATGAAGTCTTGTGGAGGGGCGGCGCTCTTCTCCGTTGCCATGTGAACGAATCAGTTTACATACAAGGCTCGCCGCCGAGGGTTGCGAGCACGATGAGCGGATTGCGGCCGCGGCGCGAAAAGCCATAGCTCGTGCCGCGCGGCACCGACACGAAGGTGCCGGCTTGCAGCGGCAGGTCCCGGCCATTCATTTTCAGCGACCCTTCGCCGCCAATCACGTACAGCATGGCATCGGCGTCGTCGTGTTGGCGGTTGTCCCAGGGCTCACGTATCTGCCACAACACCGTCTGTTGGAGGCCGCTGCACGCGATGCTCGACACCTTCTGCGGCTCCTTGCCCCCGATGAAGTTCTTCTCGATGTAGTCGGGTAACGAAACGGTGACGGCCTTTCCGGGAGGCGGAAGCCCTGCGGGTTTGGGCGCAGGCGGCGGCGCGGGTGGCGGCGGCGGCGGAGGTGCCGGCTTGTCATCGACGGAAAGGATGACGTGCTGATCGAGCGAGCGTTGCGCAGGCGGAATTGTCAGCTCGCGCTCGAGTGCGATGTAGCCTTCGCGGGTGAATCGGAGACGATAGGCGCCGGATCGCAGCCCCTCGAAGCGAAGCGAGCCGCCGGATTCCGTCGTGGCCTCGCGATCCATCGGGCCTGTCAGCCGAACGGACACGCCTGATATCGGCGCGCCTCTGCCGTCGGTGACCGTCACCGACAGCGTCGTGGTTGCCGCCGGAGAGGTCGCTCGCGGTCGTGGGGCCGCCGGTTTCGTCGTCGGCGGGTTTGTCATTGGCGGTGGGGGCGCCTGCGGTTTTGTCGTTTGTGGTGGTGGCGTCTGCGCCAGCAGTGATGCCGCGCACGCAAAGCTCAGCAGCATACAGGTCAGAGACTTCATGTCTGTATCCTGTCAGTTCAAACTTGAAACTTCAAAGTTGAAATCGTGTCTCGCAAAGGTGTCGGCTATGCCGACGCATCGACGACGCGCACGCGGTGAGTTCGCGCTGCATAGTCGAGAATGCGCCGGTCGCGAGTCGCGAGGGGGAGATCCAGCTGGCGCGCGGTGGCAACCAGGATCCGATCGAACGGATCGGGCAAGACGGCGGCCGGAATCATACCGCCATCGATGGCGACCTGGGTCGTGATGTCGGCCACGCGCAGTTGGCTCTGCTCGACCGATTCGCGGATCCAGGCCTCGATAGGTCGTGAAGCCTCGAGTCGGCCGGCCACATAGAGGCAAACCAGCTCGAAGATCGAAACAGTTGCGATCTGGAGCTCGGCGGCGGCGCCAGCGCGCTCGAGCAGGCGCAACATCCGTCGCCCTAACTGCCGGCGATTGCCCTCAGCGCCCCAGATCCAGACGTGCGTGTCGAGCAGCAAGGGCTACTCCTCTTCGAGGAGAACCCCGCGATTGACATTCCACTCACCTTCAATCGGATCGAACGGCCGCTCGTACCGCAGGATCGTTCCTCGCATGGATCCGACAAAGGAGGTTTGCTTGGTCGCATCGTCGTACGGCACGAGCTTAGCCACGGGTTTGCCGTGCTTCGTGACGACGTACTCCGCGCGGGTTTCACGGACACGATCCATGAGCTCCAGGCAGCGTGCCTTGAACTCCGCGGCCGGCACAGCGGGACGCTGTTTCTGCCGTCGCGGGCCTGCCCCGGGACGCCGAGTCTTTGACATGACCACAATTTTATGACCAATCGCCTGAAGGGGCAAGATCGTCGCTCGAAGCTCCGTTGGTGCGCGCCTCGCCGGAGCGCACGAGCCGCATGGCGCCGATCGCTGACGCGGTGTAACATCGGCGGACCGTATGACCCTCGCCCGCCTGCGCGATCTCTGTTTGTCGCTGCCCGGCGTCACCGAGCAGATTCAATGGGAGAAAGACCTCGTCTTCAAGGTCGGCGGCAAGATGTTTTGTGTCACCTGCACCGATCTCGATCCGAGCCACGACGTCGTGGCGTCATTCAAGTGTGACGATGAGACGTTTGCGTCGCTGATCGAACGCGAAGACATCATTCCGGCACCGTATCTGGCGCGAGCGAAATGGGTGGGGCTGCGAACATTCGCTGCGCTCGACGACGGTGAATACAAGCAGCTGATCCCGCGCGCACACGCGATCGTGAGCCTGACGCTGCCGAAAAAGGTTCAGGCGACGCTCGGCGTCCTTGAAGACCGTCGCCCGACTCACAAAGACGAGAGATCGGCGCGCACGAGCACGCCCCCGAGTTCGGCGCGGGACCGCAGAAGGAGGAATCGACCATGAAGGTTATGCGTTGGGCCGCGTCTGTCGTGGCAGTTTCCGTGATGTCGGCGGTCCTGGTGACGAGTCTTGTTGCCCAGGCTCCGGCGGCGGCGCGTCCCGTCGCCGCGCAGGGGAGCTCAGAGCCGCCGGGCGAGCCGCCCGCCGACTGGGGTCCGATGAGCATCAACCTCGAAGATGTCCCGTATCCGCACCCGGTCAAGTACATGGCTTTCACGCTCGAAGGGCAGGACGTCCGCATGGCGTACATGGACGTCGGTCCTTCGGGAACGCCGAACGGGAAATCGGTCGTTCTCCTTCACGGGATGAACTTTTTCGGCGAAGCGTTCACGTCGACAATCGAGGTGCTGCGGAAAGAGGGTTATCGGGTGATCGTGCCGGATCAAATCGGCTACGGTCGGTCGTCAAAGGCGATCCTGGCCTACACCATCAGCACGCACGCGAACAATACGAAACGGCTGTTGGATCAGCTCGGCATCAAGCGCACCGACATGGTGACGCACTCGATGGGTGGCATGGTCGCGAGCCGCTTCAACGCGACATACCCCGACATCGTCGAGAACCTCGCGATGATCAATCAGATCGGATTGAGCGACACGCGTGCGGGCAGGCCGGCTCGAGAGACGACTGAGGTGTACAAGAGTGTCCTCGCGCGTGACTACGCGGAGATCGTCCGCGGCATGCGCGCGTACTACGTGAACTGGAAACCGGAGTACATGAAGTATGTGAGGATCCATTACGGCTGGACCTTGAGCGGCGACTGGCCGCGCATGGCTATGGTCCGAGCGCTGCAGCAGCAGGCGATCGCCAACGATCCGGTCGTGTACGACTGGCCGCACATCAAAGCGCGAACGCTGGTGATCGGCGGCGAGAAGGACGGGCCGAGTTATCCGGGGCAGGCCAAACGCGTTGCCGATACGGTGCAGAACGGGCAGCTCTACATCATTCCGGGAGTGGGCCACAACCCCCAGTTCGAAGCGCCCGACAAACTGTTTCCAGTGCTCGTGCGTTTCCTGAAGGGCGAAGATGTCGGCACCAAAAAGACGACGACCAGTTCCCCGTAGTAGTTATCTGTGATTGGCGAGTTCATCTCGCATTATCGAGTGCTCGAGCGCCTCGGCGAAGGCGGAATGGGCGAGGTGTCGCCAGCGTTTCGTCCAGGAAAGCCAAGCTCGCAGTCTCGATCGACCAGCGGTCTTGTCATTCGTCGCCAACACGCCTTTCCGCGATGGCCGCGCACGCGCAGCAGCGGCGAAGAGCGCCGATTCCGATCTGCCGGAGCTGGCGGAAGCTCGCTCGCGCTAGGAGCGGCTTCGCCGCGTACGCGCTGGACGTAGACGGCCCCTCCGTCAATCTGTGGTTTGTGGTGGTGACATCTTCCCGGCAAAACTCGCCATCGCCTCCGCTTCCGAGTCGAACGTCTCGAAGACGGTCAGAAGCTTGGTGACGTCCAGGACGCGGAAGCTGCGGTAGTGGAGGTTACAGAGCTTCAGCTGGCCGTCGTGCTTGTTCAGTCTGATATATCGGCTCACGAGCATCCCGAGGCCGGAGCTGTCGATATAGGTGACGCCGTCCAGGTTGAGGAGCACTTTCTTCCGACCGAGGCGCACGAGGCGGTTCATGGCTTCGCGAAACACTTCGTGCGGATCGTCGATGAAACGGCCCTTCAGATCCAGAATTGTCACATCGCCGGCTACGCGCTCGACGATTTCCAGGGTGGGCATGCGGAGTAAGTGATTTTACGGCACCCGCGCGAGCAGCCATAGGCCTAGAGCCCCCACCGCCAGACCAACCACCTGTCGGTAGCGATCCGGCCGGATGCCTAGGAACACCTTCTCGCCGAGGACTGTGCCGAGCAGGCAGCCCGCAGCGGCCACCGCGATCGGCACGACGAGCGGGCGCAGCTCGCTGCCGGCGCGCGCGAGATAGACCGGCGTCCTCGCGGCGTCGATGAGCAGGGCAACGGCTGTTCCGGTAGCGAGATACGCGCGCGGCTGCAGCTGGAACGCGAGGAGTCCTGCCGCGCGCAAACCGCCCTGGTTGCCGACGAGCCCGCCAGAGAAACCCGCGAAAGCGCCAAGCGCAGAGGCTATCGGCGCCGATGGCTGGCGGCCGCCGAAATTGCCGGTGAGACTCGCCACAGCCGTCGCGAGCAGCAGAACACCCAACGCAACGAACAGCGCCGACTCCGACAGCATCTGCTGCGTCCACGCGCCGAGGAAGCCTCCCGCGGCGCTGGGAAGGCCGAACTGTACGACGACACGGGAATCGACGGCGCGACGATGCTGTGTGAATCTCACGGCCGTGGCGAGCAAGTGCGGCAGCGAGACAACCGCAATCGCCATGGGTGCGCTCAGTCGCGAGAGGAGAAACGGCGTCAGCAGGCTGCCAATGCCGAACCCGATGACGGCCGCAGTGGCGCCGGACAAAACCCCCAGGGCGAACAGGGCAATGAGGAACACTACACGAGTCCCCTGTACGACAACCGCCCGTCAACGATGCTCGCAGCGGCGGTATACGGATGTGGCTCGTGCTTCTCCGCTGACATGATGTGCACGACTTCGTGGCCGCGCGCTTTCAAATAATCGGCGATCAAGCTGCGATGACACTGCCACCACAACGCTTCGGCGCACATCAGTGCCGTCCGGCGTGCTGACGCGGTCTCGAGCAAGCGCTCGATACCCGCAGTGAACTCCATCGTCTCCATGTAATCGGCGTAGCCTCGAAAGCTTGCGTTCTGCCAGGCGGTGTTTCGCGAGTCCTTGCGAGCGGCACGGCGGCCTCCGAGCTCGGGCAAATGGTGATATAGCATGCCCACGCGCTCGAGAGACTCCGCCAAGGGATCCTTGCTGAAATGCGGGTGCCGGCGCGAGGACGGAAAGCGCCGCACGTCGGCCACCTGCTCGATCTGAAACGACTTCAGCGCGCTGATAAATCGTTCGAGCGGCTGGTTGGAATGGCCGATTGTCCAGATGCGCATGCGAGCTCGGTTTCGCGGACGTTCGAGGTCCGCGCTACGTACGCTTGAGAGACATCTTCACGCCGGCCGCCGAGCGATGATGATGAAGAATCCGCCCTCGCGGTGACCCGTCACGATTTGGCCAAGATTCACGATGAGTCGCTCGACCGGAGACCCGAGCCGTTCGGGCTTGAAGATCTTCTCGTTCTCCTGCAGTTCGGTGAACGGAACGGTCTTCGGGATCGCGTGGACGAACTGAAAGCCAATTTTTTTCAACCAGCCGATCACCTCGCCCACCGTGTGCTTCGACTCGTGCGGATTCTTGTACTGATCCATGAACCACGCGCGCCGTTTCTGCGCGCTGACACGCCGGTCCGACGCATGGCGATCGAGAAACAGCATGCGATCGTCGGTGGCATTGAAAACGAACCGCCGGATGTCCGTGGCCAGGCGTCCGTACATGTGGTACAGGCCGACGAGGATGTACCCACCCGGCCGCACGAGAGTCGAGATCGACTTGAGGCCGCGAAAGGGATCGCTTGTGTGATGCAGCACACCGTTTGAAATCACCAGATCGAACGAGGCTTCCTTGAACGCCGGCTTGAACAGGTTCATCTGGAGGAAGTGTGCGCGATCGAGGTCGTTCTTCTCTTTGAACGCGGTCGCCATCTTGAGTGAGTTGAGACACAGGTCGGTCCCCACCACTGTGCGATTCGAGATCGCCAGAAAATTCGTGAGCTGGCCTGTTCCGCAGCCGCACTCGATTACACGCGCGCCGTACGGGATCTGCTCGTCGAGCAGCTTCGCAAAGAGGCCCTGACGCGCTTTGTCGATGAGGCTTGCCGCGCTGTCGAAATCGTCGTAATTCGGAAATGGGTTCTCCTCGTAAAACGCCCGGATCTCCTCGGTGACGTCCTTCTTCGAATCGTCCCACTGGTTGGGAGCAAAGAGCGAGGGGATCTCGTCCTGCGCAGGATAGGCTTGCGCGCACGCGGCGCACCGAAATCGATCCGGTGCAACTTCAAGATTGCCGCCGCAGCGCGGGCAACAAAGGAGATCGACGTTGTCTTCGAAAAAGCGGACTTCCTTGGGGTGCATCAACGATCCGATGCTATCGCACGCCACACGGACAGGCCACAGAGCCTCCGAGACGCAGAGAAAAATCTCTTCGAGAACTCTTCAAGAGAATTCTCTGTGTCTCTGGGTCTCGGTGGCTTCGGTTTTGCCGGCGTCGCATCAGCATGAACGGCTTACTACTCCGGCAACTGTTCGCTCTTCGGCTCGGGCAGCCACCAGCTCAGAGCAAAGCCCACGCCGTAGGCGAGCAGCACCGCCGCAGAGCACGCGTATGCAAGCTTGGCCGACGGCGTCGCTCCGGGCATCACGTTGGCGAGCTGCGTGCTGAGGAACGCGAAGCCGGTGCCGAGCACGCGGCCGCCAATATTGGCCGCAAACCCTTCGCCCGTACCGCGCAGATGCGTCGGGTACACGCGCGGCAGGTAATTGCCCCAGAACGACATCTGCGACACCGTGAGAAGGCCTGTGAGGAACATGCCCCACTTCGCGAGGTCGAGAGAGTGAGTGCCGGCATAGCCGAAGACCCACGGCACGATCAGCAACCCGGGAACTTGAAACACATGCAGCAGCCGTCGACGTGAGACGATGCGAATAGCGAGATACGCGAGCGCCAGACGTCCAACGAGACCGCCGACTTCCTGAAACGCCTGCACGAGACTCGCGGTCTGTTGTTGTTGCTGCACCGGCAGCGCACGTACGTCAGGAAGACCCGGCACGATGCGCGGCATCTGTTGAATTCCGCCGTACGCAGCGCCGTACACGCACGCAAACATCACCATCGTGATGATCGTCGTTCGTCTCAACTCGGGCGTGAAGATCGCCGCCACGCTCGGCCGCTTCAACGTGCCGGCGAGTTTTTTCTCGCGCCACTTCGGCGACTCAGGAAGGAAGGGCCGTATCAGAATGAGCGGCAGCGCCGGAATCACGCCCGAGATCAACGTGTAGCGCCACGGCGCGTGACTCCCATGAATGGCGGGAAACACGTTGGCGTAGGTCACCGCAATGGCATACACAGCGGTGACCATCAGTCCGCCGACGGATGAGAACGCCTGCGTGTAGCCGAGCGCTGCTTCTCGCTGCTTTGGATTGTCGAAGAGCTCCGCAATCCAGGCGACCGCGGCCACGAACTCCACGAACACGCCGATATACGTCGTCGATCGCAGGACGAGCAACTGGCCGATGCTGGTCGCGAATCCCGCAGCCATCGCCGACAGCGCATACACGAGGATGCTCCACACCAGCACGCGACGACGGCCATAGCGGTCGGTGAGATAGCCGCCCAGCAGACCCGCCGTGCCGCCGACAATTGCAGGGACCCAGAAGAAGACACCGACCCAGTAATTGAACCCCGCGGACCCGGGCCGCGCGCCGGTCAGCTCGCCAATGGCGGGCCCGACCACGAGCGGCGCGACGAGGACTTCGTAGATGTCGAACGCGAAGCCCAGCGCTGCGATCGCGCAGATCGCCCATTGCAGGGCCGTGAGGCGGGGGAGCGGAGCCATTTGCCCGAAGATGAAACCACAGACGAGCCGCAGATAACCAGTCACAAAGGGCCCGTGCCCCGTCCGTTACACTGAATTGAGCGGCCGTTTTTCCGGCCACCTCCACTTCCACAATCGAATGAATTACAGCCATGGACTCAGGCTTGGCGTAGGCCTGCTCTGCGCAAGCTTGCTGACGACCGCTTGTCACGGCGCCAGGAGCGATGTGGTACCGACCGGTCCGACCCCTCTGGCGGCCGGGGCGGGGCAGGACCAACGCGCCACCGGTGCAACGTCGCCAGCCACTCCGGTGCCCGACCCTGCGGGACCGCCTCCCATTGTTGGATCGGGCACGGCCGTTCTGGTCGGAGCCGGCGATGTTGGCTGGTGTGGCTCGCCGGGGGTTGCCGCAACCGCGCGGCTGATCGACGCGATTCCCGGTCAGGTTTTTCTCCCTGGCGATTTGGCGTATATGCACGGTGCCGCGGACGACTACCGTCGCTGCTTCGATCCCGAATGGGGACGATTTCGCACCCGCTGGCGCCCGACGCCGGGCAATCACGAGTACGAAAGTGCGGGAGCGAGCCCGTACTTCGACTACTTCGGCGATGCCGCCGGCCCTCGCGGCCTCGGCTATTACGGTTTTCGCGCAGCCACGTGGCACGTTCTGATGCTCATTTCGAACGCGCCAATGAACAAAGGCACGGCGCAGTACGACTGCGTGCAACGTGAGCTGCAACAGAACCGGACGCGTTGCACGGCGGCAATGTGGCACCACCCGTTTGCGTCATCCGGTCCGAATGGGCCAAACGGCTCTGTGCGGGACATGTGGGAGTTGTTAACCGACAACGGCGTTGAGGTTGTCGTAAACGGTCACGATCATCTCTATGAGCGCTTTGCACCCCAGGACCAGGACTATCGGTATACCGCTCGCGGCATTCGTGAGTTCATCGTCGGGACGGGCGGCGCGCCTCTTTATCACCCGGTGACGCGCGCGCCGAATACGGAAGCGGTTGTCGAAGCCCACGGGGCGTTGAGACTCGTGCTTCAACCGACGACGTACGGCTGGGAATTCATCGAGGCGTCGACATCGAGGGTCATCGATAGCGGCAGCGACGACGTGTGTCACTAGCGAAGAACGAAGTACGAAGAACGAAGTACCAAGTACCAGTACCAAGAACCGAGAACCAAGAACCAAGAACCAAGAACGAAAACGAACAGCGACAAGCGGCGGAATTGACCAACACGAACACCGCTGAGGGGCATATTTTCTGGTAGTATTCGGGCGTTCTTGTCCCCCCGACATTTGCCCGGTAAGTCTGCCGTCTGGCTCGGTGCAGCCGTCGTGTGCGGTGCGCTGTGGGCCATGGCATGCGGTGGTGGTCATCCCGTCACGCCGAGCGGGCCGACACCGCTTGCCTCCTCGCCCCCGAGCGATCCTCCGCCCTCACCCGCGCCCACTCCGACTCCCACGCCAGGCCCTTCGTTACCGCCGATTGGAACGGGCACTGCGGTCGTGCACGTGATTGGCGATACGGGCTGGTGCGGGTCGGCAGCAATGCCCCGCATTGCCGCTCTCCTGCAGTCCTTGTCCGGCACGATCATCCTGGCGGGCGATCTCGCGTACATGAACGGTCGGGTCGAGGATTACGCCAGGTGCTTTGATCCGGATTTCGGACGCTTTCGATCGCGATGGCGCCCAGTGCCCGGCAACCATGAATACACGGACCGCGCGGCGGACGGGTACTTCACGTATTTCGGCGACGCGGCGGGAGAGGGACGGCGAGGCTACTATGCATTCCGCGCGGGCCCGTGGCGCGTGCTGATGCTGAATTCGTCCATACCGGTGTCCACGAATTCCGAGCAGTATCTGTGGGCCAGCGAGGAATTGCGCGTCGATCCGTCACGTTGCACGATGGCGGTCTGGCACCATCCATACGTCTCGTCGGGCCCCAACGGTCCAAACGTCTACATGCGCGATATGTGGCAGTTGTTGTGGGAGAACAACGCCGATGTGGTGGTGAGCGGACACGATCATTTCTATGAACGCTTCGGTCCGCAGGACGCCGCCTATCAATCGGATCGCGAGCGAGGCCTCCGGCAGTTCATCGCCGGCACCGGCGGCGCGACGCTGTATCACGCAACCGGACGTTTTCCGAACTCCGAAACCATCGTCGAAGCATACGGCGTGCTGAAGCTGACGCTGCAGCCCGGTTTTTACGACTGGGAATTCGTCGACGCGAACACCAACGCCATCAGCGATCGCGGCACCGGACAGTGCCACTGACGGCGCGCGATTAGGCATGTCGTGGGTCGTGTATGTCGCCGGCGCCGTGCTCTCCTGGGGCGTCTACGGCGCGGCTCTTCATAAGGGACAAGTCGCCCTCGGCAACCCGCTTCGCTCGCTATTGTGTGTGGGCATTGCCTACTTCCTGATTGGCATTCTGGTGCCGTTCGTTTCGTTGAGCGCGCAAGGCGAGCTGCGTGGATTCAACACTCCGGGCGTGCTCACGGCTACAGCCGCCGGAGCGCTTGGCGCCCTCGGGGCCGTCTGCATCATCTACTCCTTCCGGGCAGGCGGCGCGCCGCTTTACGTGATGCCACTCGTCTTTGGCGGCGCTCCCCTGATCAACGTTCTCACATCGCTCGTGCTCGAGCCGCCAAAGACCGCGGCGAACCCGCTTCTCTACGTGGGGTTCGTGATTGCGGCCATCGGCGCCGCAATGGTTCTCTATTACCGCCCGAGCTGACAGCCCCCAGCCGATCACCGTGGCTACTCACCCTTCAACGCGGTAAGGATCGACGACGACGTTGCGAGCCGCGCGGCGATGGCCGCGGAAACGACAGCGGAGCCAATGACGGCGGTTAACAGCAACGTCATTGAGGGCACGGGGATTGGCGAACCGCGTTCGCCGAGCGCAGGCAGGACCGCGACGAGCGCCGTCGCCGTTCCAAGCAGCACGCCGATTCCCACCAGCAGAAGACTTTCGGAAAGCACAAGCACTCGCAGGTGAGCCGGTGTAAATCCGACGGCCCGCAGCAGTGCGAGCTCGCGCTGGCGCTCGAGAATATTGCGCGCCAGGACCGCGGCAAGGCCAAAGGTGCCCACGATCAGTCCGAGGCCGCCGAGCGCCTGGAATGTCGAGAGGTAGGTGTTCTCGACCCGGTGGTAGGCGGCAAGACGCGTTCGAGTATCGATCACGTCGAGTCCAAAGTCTGCAAGACGATCCTCGAGCAGTGTCGACAACGCGGCCGCGTCAGAAGGCGCCGCTTCGATCATCCACATTCCGTAGCCTTCGTTGCGGGGAAAGAGCTGGACGAAATCGCGCTCACCGATGATCAGCTCCGACTGCAGGACGCTGTCAGTCAGGGCAGCCACGATGCGAAGGCGCGTTTCAGCGCCGCCTGCGGGCGCAAACACGTAGTCGCCGCCGACGTCGAGGTGAAACACATATTCGAGCGAGGTTTGATCGGCAATGGCGGGAATGGCTCCGTCCTCGAATCGCCGCCGCAGCAGCAGCCAGGGATTGGCGCGCTCTTCGGATGTGGATGCGAGCGACTTCGCAAACGCGAATCGTCCCTCAGTGAGAAACGCATCTTCCGGTGCGACGAGGCGAGGATTGCGGGGCTGATAGAGCGTCAGGCAGCTCGTTTCATCTCCGGGCTTCACGCGAAATCGCACCACGCGCATGCGCTCGAGCAGCGGATCCGAAGGCAGAGCGAGCTCTTCTCGTCCGGCCACGAGATTCGGATTGTGCATGAGCGGCGCGACAGATTCCGCCATCAACGTGAAGCCGCCGGTACCGCTGCGAGGTGCGATTGAGATGCCGGCCGGGTCGCGTCGAAAGGCGCCGACGGACACGATGACAAAACAGGCTGACGTAATGAGCGATGCCGAGAGAACGCTGCGTGTCGGCCCCCATTTCGCGTTCGCGGCGCCAAAGCGCGGCAGCGACGCGATGTCATGAGATGCCGTAGCGCGCCGAAGCCACCAATTGAACGTCACGAGTCCAGCGATCATGAAGAACCCACCCGCCGTGAAGAATCCGGCGGCGCCGGATACGAGCTTCAAGCGCGCCGCAATCATCAGCGCCACCGCAATCAGCGCCATTCCCGCTGCGACGCCGATTCGGGAGCGCGTCGCGCGCGCGGCGCGTTCCGTCGCACCGCCAGGGCCGCCGAGCAGCGCGCGCGGACTGCGTCTGAGCGCGACTCGCAACGCGAAGGCGAGTGCGACAGCGGACGCTGCGAGGCCGGCGAACGCACCGCCAACGAGCACAGGCCAGTCGAGATGCAGGGTCAGCGCTGTCGTGCCTACTGCGCCGCTCCACCACGTACGCAGCCCGTGCATGATGATGGCGGCGTACGCCACGCCACCCGCAATGCCCGGCACGACCCCGATGCCTGCGAGCACCGCAGCTTCAGACGCAAGCAGCCGTGTGATGTCGCGCGAGTTGTATCCGGTGGCGCGCAGGATGCCGATTTCGCGCGTCCGCTGCTCGACGCCAAGCGCGAAGAACAGCGAAGAGAGCAGGAGCCCGGCGATCACGAGGAAGAAGCTGAAATAAAAAAAGTACGCGCTGAAATCGGTCGTGCCTTCGGCCGCCAGGAGCGCTGCGGCGCGTGCGTCGCGGATGTCGATGCCCGACACCGGAGGATCGATCTGTCGCAGGACCGCTCGCGAGAGCTGGGCGGCAAACGCCGCTCGGTCGAGGCCGTCAGGAACCGCCACTCGCACGGACGACACGCTGCCGTGCGCGGTTGCCCACAACGACTGCGCCACTCCGAGCGGGAGGAACGCTTTTGGTGCGGCGCGCCACTGGTCCCAGTAGTGTTCGTCTTTCTTCCTGACGCGGTCTAAATCGACTGGGAACGGCGGGTCCCACGACGACACCGTCGCCGCGTCGGTCATACCGGGATAGTCAGGCGTGAATGTCCGATCGATGGCGTCGCCGGTCATTGGCACGATGTCGCCGACCATGAGGTCGGCCGATCGCGTTTCAAGTCCGGCAGCGTCGGACCACACGTAGTACTCGAGCGTCAGCGGATCGCCGATTTTCGCGCTGAGATCGTCTGCGGCCCACTGATTGAGCACGACGCCGGTTGACGTTGACTCGCGCCCGGCGACGAGCGAGTACGGAATCTCGTGATCGCGGATGCGAATGGTGTTTGCGAGATGCACCAGCACGCGTTCGCCGCCGTCGACGCTCGCGCCGATTGCACGTTCGAGCGCAGGCGCGATTACGCCTGCGCGACTTTCGATGACAAGCGTCTTTTCGTCGGGCGCCGGCCGAAGCCGCAATGCGTAATCATCGAGCTCGGCGGCGCTGCTGAACCACTGCAGCACCGCTTCCGGGCTCTGAACGCTCTCTGGCGTAAGCAGCGCGTTGATGCGGCCTGAGAGATCGAGAGCGTCTTGCAACCGCTCGAGCGGAAGGAAGATCGCGAGCGAAGGACCTTGCGTCGGCGTCAGGGCAAACTCGCCAAGCGCGTCTTGACCGACGACGCGCGCGAGAGTGAAGCGAAGACGTGCGCCGGCATTCTCGCGGCGGCCCTGCAGCGTGCTCAACGGAATGTCGGACGGTTTCGCGACGCGCACAATCACGACATCGCTCGTCGCGGCCTCGAGCTCCCGCGCGAGCGCCTCGCTCATCCACAGGTCGCGGCCGTGCGGCGCCACGGCCGTGGAGCGTCCATGAAAACGATAGAAGCGCTCGTCGACGCCGAACACCGCCACGCGTGAGGCGGTTCTCCGGTTCCGATCGTTCGTCACTGCGCCGGTCAACGCGATCAGCGGCGCGGCGCCGGCCATGGTCGTATTGGCCGCCAGCGCTTCCCGAAAAGGCGTGTTCGAAGAGACGACGATTCGGGTGTTGCCCAGACGCGACAACGCGAGATCGCGCAGGCTGCCGCGAACCGAGCTGCCGACGACCGTCGCGCCAGAGAGCACGGCAATCGCGACGGCGACGCCGCACACGACCATCGCGTGTACGCCACGGTAGTGCCGAAGAGAGGCGAGCGCGAGCTTATTGAAGCCGTCCACCATCGATCCGCCAGCGGTGAGGCAACCGCGCCGCGAGCCTGTCACTGTGCGTGACGACGATCAGCATCGTTTGCTGGCGCTCATGCAGTTCGAGCAGCAGATCGGCGACCCGCGCGGCCGTGTCGGAATCGAGATTGCCCGTCGGCTCGTCGCACAATACCAGCCGCGGCTCACGAACGAGCGCACGTGCCAGCGCGACACGCTGCTTTTCGCCGCCGGAGAGCGCCGCGGGACGATGGTCGAGCCGTCTGGCGAGACCGACCTGCTCCAGCAAATCGCGCGCCCGCGCACGCGCGTTGCCGTCGTGCGCGCCCACGAGCGTGGGGACGAGCACGTTCTCGAGCACCGTGCACTGCGGCAGCAGACAGTGATCCTGAAACACAAATCCCACGTGCGAGTTCCTGAAACGCGCGAGCGCCGTAGGATCGAGCTCGTAGGGGCTCTGACCATCGAGTCGGACGGTTCCCGAGGACGGCGATTCCAATCCGCCAAGCAGATAGAGCAGCGTGCTCTTGCCAGAGCCGGAAGGGCCGGTGATGGCGGCGGCCTCTCCCGCCTGCAGTGTTAGAGACACGTCGGCAAGGACGGTCAGATCACCGGCTGGCGACGGATAGATTTTGGTGAGATGGCTCGCTTCCAGCACGGTTGTCTACAAGTTCGCGGTATACCTCGAGCGTGCGATCCGCCATGCGATCGATCGTGTAGTGAGCGCGCACGCCTTCCGCTCCGTGCCGGCCCAAGGCCGCAGCGCGTGCAGGATTCTTCCACAACTCGTAAATGCGATCGGCGATGTGCTCGGGGTGCGCAGAATCGGCGAGTATCCCGCCACCGGTCCGCTGCAGCATCTCAGGAAACGCTCCGTGATTCGGCTGAACGACTGGAACGCCGCATGCCATAGCCTCCAGCAGGTAGAGACCCTTCGGCTCGACGTAATCCGACGGCACCGAGAGTACATCGACGCGGTGCAGGAACCGAATCTTGTCGGCGCGATCCACGGACCCCACGTACTCGAACTCGCTTAGCAGGCCACAAGTCTCCAGCTTGCGCTCGATATCGGTCAGGTATGCGCGCTGGCTTCGACCGAGAAAGCCGGCAGCAACAAGCCGCGACGCTGGCAATCCGCGGTCGCGCCGAAGGAGGCGATACGCCTCGGCGAGATTGTGAAGGCCTTTTTCCGGCGCGATGCGCGCGAGGTATCCAATGGTGAAGGGCGATGAGTGCGATGCGGGATCACGTCCGTCCGATCGCGGCGTGAACGCCTTGACGTCTATGCCAAGCGGCACTGTGCGGATTCTCGCTTTCGGAATGCGCAGGTAGTCGGACATGAAGTTCGTGTAGTACTCGCTCACCGACACGAACACGTCAACGTCGTCGATCTGCGCCCGAATCAGTTCGATGGCCTGCGTCCGGTACGGATCCGGCAGTCCATCCAGAAACAGATCCTCGCCTTGTAGTGTGACGACGATAGGCCGATTGAGCGCGCGTCGAATCGGCGCCGCGAGCGGGATCAACAGCGCGTTTGGGATGTTCACCAAATCCGGCCGCTCCTCGTCGCGCAGGAACGCAAGCAGCTTGTCGATTTCCTTGTGCTGATTGCCGCGCTCCCCGCGCAACGTGGAGATGGTCAGCGGGCCGAGCATGTGGGGATCGACGTCGATCGATCGCGATGCGAAGTGTTTGATGACTGACGCCGAGTCCCAGAGGCGATCGAGCAGCCACGGTGTGTGCCTGAACAAAGGAACGTGTTGCTGCAGGTAGACGCTGATGCCGCCGAGAAAGACGCGCTGGCCCGCGCTCACGTTGGGCTCATCGGTGACGGTCGGTGTGTAGATGGGCAGCAGCGACACGCGATGGCCGCGTGCCATGAGCGCCGCCGCCAGGGCATTGTCGCGCAGGCAACTGCCGCAGAACATGTCAGCGGCGCCGGCGGTGAGAAGGAGGAGGTTCATTCCTAATCTAAGAGAGTGTGAACTTTTTAGTTTCCAGTTGCCAGTTACCCGTTCAAAGTTAAGTTTTCGAGTGGATCGAGCAAGACAGTTGAAAAGTTCCAATGCAACTTACAACTCACGAAACTGACAACTCAATTTTGAACTGGCAATTGGCAACTGGAAACTGTCAGATTCGCGCTCCACCCTCTATGCCAGCCGCTGTATCGCGCGCCTCGCGTACAAGTGATCGAACAGATTTCCCTCATGTGGCTGATCCCACCCGATCTGCGTCGTCGGAATCGCTCCGAGATTCAGGCGGTCCACGAGCGGTGAGTTGATGAACTTCTCTCGGAACCGCGCGTCGTTCGAAATGCAGGTGACGACAAGCGAGTGCCCGAGGCCTTCGGGCAGTCGCTCGGGCGCCACTTCGACCACTGCTGCAAAGGGAAACAGGAACTCACGGTTTGCGAGCGGATGACCGGCATCGGCGCGAACGATCGTCGGCAGCAGGAACGTCCCGCCTTGTACGCTGACCACACGGGCGTCACCACGAACTTCAGCGCTGACATCGGTTGCGCGGCCTTCGTCGCCGGCCGCGGCGAGGTCCTGATCGATCACTATCGAAATGCGGTGCGCGACGCCCGCGTCAGCAAACGGCGCAAGTATCGCGTCGTCGTGATCGAGCGGGAGTGGTTCAACGTGTGACAGACGTTCAGCTAAAGCGCGGGCGATCTCATCTCCATGTTTCGTCACCCATACGCCCGACGCGTTCACGCAGGAGCGGCCGCCGTTGTTCACGATGGATTCGACCATCACCTCGAGATACTCCGGCCAGCGATCGGCCACATCCGGCCCGAGAACAATCTTGCTGTAGCCAGGTCCGTGCACCTCGACGCGCGGATCGGCGGTCCAGCGGCGCGTCGATCCCGTATCGCCGAAGACCATCCCGCGGCCGCACGCTCGAAGAATCTCGTTGCCGCCCGCGTGATCCGATGGGTAATAACCGAACGCGTCGGGAGGCACTCCCGCGGCGAGGTACGCGTTGATGATGCGAAGCGGTGTCCACGGCTCGGCGCTTCCCGGCTTCAACACGAGCGGCATCTTCAGCACGGTTGCCGGCGCCCACAGCGAATGCACACCGGGCGAATTGCTCGGCAACACGACGCCAAGGGCCTGGGCGCGAGGAACGAAGCTGATCATCTGACCATTACGATCGCTCAGCCCGCGATCGAGCACGTCGAGATCGAGGCCGCGAGTCAGTCCGCGGATGACCTCGTCCACTTTGCTCAGAACGCCATGGACCTTCTGCATGTTGCGTCGAACGTTTGCCCACGGCATGCCTGTCGTGGCCGAGACTTGCTCGACGTATTGCTGCGGTGACTGAGTAATCGCGCGACCTGGATCGACTGGCAACGTGCCGTGGACGAAGTGCTCGGCCGCGGCCTTCGCGGCGAGCACCAGATCCTCAACGTTGACCTCGAACAGACGCTGTCGCGCGTCAGCCTGGCGAAGCAGATCCCGCCGGATGAGACCAACGTTGGCCTGACTGATTTCGACAAACGGCTCGCGCGTGCTGAAGTGGGGCACGACCATCTTGTCGACGCTCTCGTACGGCTGGCCCCAGCGGAGGATTGGAACGTGCAGCATGATTCTCAGTTACCTGCCATGCGACATCGCCAGATCACATCGCCACATCACCAACTCGCCACCTCACGACATGTGTCATTCAGTACACCCCTTCTACCACCGCTCCACCCAGCTTCCCGAACGGCCGCACATTGCGTACGCCGTCCCACGGATACAACGCGCAGGGCGGCTCGCGCTCGGCTTCATCGCGTTCGAGAAATCGCGGCATGAAGAACTCGCGCGTGAGCGTGGTGAGACGAACGCGGCCCGTCTCGCCGTATCCGACGAGTCGCGTCGGATCCTCCGGATGGACGACTTCGATCATCGCGCGCGGGCTCGGAGGGTAATAAATGACGGCCCAGTTGTCCTCTGGTGCGCGCGGCTTGTGCGTCGCGAGTCCCATCAGGGTGTTGCCGTACGTCGGCGCGAAATATGCGCCTTCCATCAACTCTTCGACGGCAAATCGGTGAAACTGCGGTGTCATCTCGGTGCCGCCACAGAACACGCCGGTGATGCCGGCCTTCTTCAGCGAGATGCGCTCGGCGAGCGCCTCGAGAAGCTTCGGCGTGATGAACAGACAGCGGATCGTGTCGTGCGCCTTCAACAGCGTCAGGGCCTGATCGATGACGTGTCGCTTGTAGGTTTCGACCAGTTCCAGGTCGCCCCATTTGATCAACTTGATCACCCAGCGGGGATCGAAATCGAGACCGAAGCAGATGCCTCCGCGATGTTGCGCGAGATGTTCGATGGCCAGGCGCAGACGACGGGGGCCGCTGGGGCCGACCTGCAGCCAATCCGCGCCGTGCGGAAAGAACTCGTCCGGCAGCGTGCGGCTGAACATCTCGTAGTCGATGCGGAAATCCTCGATGTTGATCCGCGACTTGGGCACGCCGGTGCTGCCGCCCGTTTCGAACGTCGTGATCGGCCGATCCTGGTACTCGCGCGGAACCCAGCGCCGCACGGGACCGCCGCGAAGCCACTCGTCCTGAAAAACCTCGAACTTGTCGAGTTCGTCGTATGTGGTGACCTCACGGCGTGGATCCCATCCGGCGGCGTCTGCCCACGCCAGCCAGAACTGGCAGCCCGTTTCGGGACTGAAATGCCACGTCATCAGCTCGCGCACCCAGGCATCGAGCGCGTCGCGGGCGATCGAGACGGCAGAGCGGTCGCCCGTAGTAGTCACCGACATCCTGCGAATTCTATCCCGGCGGCTCGTAAAGCCGAGATCGGGGGACGACTCGAGTCGCGCGGGCGGGCGGGACTTCAGTCCCGCCACGCGTCACGTTCTCGTGAACTGCTGCTCGCGCATGACCTGGGCGACTTCGAGATGGTAGTAGTGGTACCAGCGATCGCGCCCCAGCTTCTGCGCGAGGCGATGGCGCTCGTCCCGCCGCCATGCCGACTGCTGCTCGTCGTTTTCCCACCACACGACGGTGAGCCGTTCCCCATCGTCTGCTTTGAAGCTTTTCATGGCGACGAAGCCGGGATACGTGCGCGCGCGCTCGAGCATTTCGCTCGCCATTGCGCTGTAGTCGTCGCCGGCCTGGCTGGTGAGGCGTGAGCGGAAGAGTGTGACGACCATTGTGCAGTCTGGATCGCGCAATTGAACCGTGTCAATAGTGATATTGTATGCATACAATGTGGAAGCCACGGCTCGAGCGGAAAACCCAGGCGCGGGCGCCCATCTACCTCGCGCTCGCGCATGCCATCGCCTCCGACATCCAGTCGGGACGTCTTCGCGCTGGCGATCGCCTGCCGCCGCAGCGCGATCTCGCAGACGCGCTGGGGGTGACCGTGACGACGGTCACCCGCGGCTATGCCGAGGCGGAGCGGCTCGGCCTGGTGAGTGGCGAAGTCGGCCGCGGCACCTTCATCCGTCCCCCCGCGTTTGCGCCGCTCTCCGCGCATGACGAAAACCTCGTCGATCTCGGCACCAACGCGCTGCTGCCGCAGGCCCACGGCGGCGAGCTCGTCAGCGCGCTCGCGGCGCTTGTGGCGCGGACCGAGCCGCAGCGGCTGTTCAACTACCAGCCGCACGCCGGCCTCCCGGAGCACCGCGCAGCGGCGGCCGAGTGGCTTCGGCAGAGCGGCGTCCGCGCCGATCCCGCCGACACCATTCTGACCTCCGGCGCGCAGCACGCGATGGCGGTTGCGCTGGCGACCATTACTGCGCCGCGGGCCACCGTCCTGTGCGAAGCGGTGACCTACACCGGGATGCGATCGCTCGCGCACCACCTCCATGTGCGACTGCAGGAGGTGCCGCTCGATCGTGAAGGCCTGCTGCCCGACACGCTCGAAGACGCGGCGCTCGAGTCGGGTGGCCGCGTGCTCTACTGCATGCCGTCAATTCAGAATCCCACCGGCCGCGTGATGTCGCGCAAACGGCGAAAGGACGTCGCCGCGGTTGCCGAAAAGCTCGATCTCACCATCGTCGAGGACGACACGTACGGGTTCCTCGCACCGGGAGTATCACCGCTGGCGTCGCTGGTCCCCGATCGCACGTTCTATTTGACGAGCCTCTCGAAGAGCGTCGCGCCCGGACTCAGAATCGGCTTTCTCCGCGCCCCTGCCGGCTGGATCGACCGTATCGTGGGCGCCGTCTTCGCCACGACGGTCATCGTGACGCCGCTGAGCGCCGCGGCCGCAGCGGAGTGGATCACAAATGGCACGGTGGCACGCGTAGTCGAGTGGAAGCGTCAGGAGATTCGCGCGCGCCAGCAGCTCACGCGAGAGATTCTCGGCGATCAGATCTCGGGCGCTATGGAAAGCCAGCACGTGTGGCTGCCGCTGCCGTCACGCTGGCCGGCGGAGGATTTTGCACGTCAGGCGCGCCAGCGTGGTGTCATCGTGACCCCCGGCCGTGAATTTGCCGTGGCACGGCACGATCCGCCGAACGCAATCAGAATCTGTCTCGGGCCGCCGGCTGAACGTGTGTCATTGACCCGCGCACTATCGATCCTGGCGGAGATTCTCAAGGGGACGCCGAAGGCGTTCGGCACGGCCATTTGACGCTCCGATGCTTAGGGATGCAGCACGTCAGAGAAGTTCCCGCTGAATCTGCTGAAGTCCACGAATGGATCGTCCGGTGGCACGGCGAGGAAGTATTCGATGATCGGTTTGTCGTCCGTCAGAATCGGGCGCTCGAGAGCACCGCCAGCGAAGAGACGGCAACGAGACTTCCGCGGCTGCCCAGAAACGGCAGCAGCACGAACCCTCCAAGAATCGATCCCACGACGGCGCCGACGACGTTGAGTGAATAGAACGTGCCGATGCGGCGCGAACGGTTGTTATCGTCGGTCGCCCAGCACGAGAGGCCGATTGGAAACGCAAACCCGAGAAGCAGCGTCGTCGGTAACATCGCCAGAGCGCCGCCCACGAGAATCGGTACGAAATACGAGTCGAGCCCCGCCGGCGTCAAGGCCGGGCCGAGCCAGTCGACGGCGGTTTGCAACTTCGCGAGGAGATTGAACGAGAGAACTGCCGCAACGCCAATCGCCAGCTGCGTCAGCGTCAGAATTGCGAGCCACGGTCCGGACCGCCGAAGTAGCGGCGTCGCAGTGGCGCTGCCAACCGCAATACCCGCAAGCACCGACGCCAGCATCAACGTGAACGCATAGGCCGTTGGCCGGAGAAAGATCACGAGCATCCGAAACCACACGATTTCGAGCGCCAGTGACAGGAGGCCGGAAAGGATAAAAGTCCAGAGCACCGCGCGCTGACTGCGCGCGTCGACGAGGGTCTGAGGTGCCAGATCGATTTCTTGATTTCTGTCGTCCAGCGACGGCGCACCAGCGATTGCGATGCGCGACCCTGCAAATTGCGCGATTGCTCCAATCGTCAGGTTCGTTCCCGCCGCAATTCTGAAAGAACGCGCCATGCCGAGGATGGGAACAAAGTAAAAGCCAGCGAGAAGCGCGCCCAGAATCGCACCGCCGGTGTTGACGGCGTAAAGCAGACCGATGCGCGAACCGATTTGTCGACTGCGCGCGAGCGCAGACTGCATCACCAGTGGAAGCGCAGGACCCAGCGGCCGTGGCTGTGAGTCATCGAGGCGGAAAGCGCGCGGCGAGATATTCGATCAACGCCTCCTTTTCAACGTCTGGAACCGTCGCTCCCCAGCGGATCATCTTGTCCAATTCGCGCGTCCATCCGGCGCGCGTGAGCCGCTGCGCCTCTATCAGGTCATCTTCGTGACACGTGAAGCATGCGCGTTTGTAGACCGTTTCGGTACCGGCGGTCGAGACGATGTTCGCTGGCACGGGCTTCGGCGCGAAGTGCGCCGCCAGGTAATCGAGCATCGGTTCGCGCTCGCTCTGGTCGACGACAGCGCCCCATCGGATCATCTTGTCCAACTCGCGGCCCCAACCTGCGCGCGAAAGGCGTTGCTGCATGATCACATCGGTCTCGTGACACGTGACGCAACGCGAGACCACCGTGTCGCGTCCAGGGCCGGCCGGCAACTCTTGCGGTTGACTCGTCGCGGCGAACGTCAGGAGCGCGAACACGAACGCGAACAACGCCCGCATCTACTTCACCTCGACGCGCACGCTGTCCGGCGCGTTCCACAGATACCCCGATGGATTCCACGCCGGCATCAGCGGCTGCGTGCGGCCGTTCGCGTCGGTCGCGCGACTCATGATCAGATAAGACTCGGGCTTGCTGAGCGTGGCGGCCGTCTCGAATCGTCGCCACGCATAGTGCGACGTCTCGCCGGTCAGGCGCGCGGGCTGCCAGCTCGCGCCCCCGTCCAATCGACTTTGGAGACCGGCGTTTCTCCGGCCCACGCGAAGCCGCCGATGTCGACTTTCCCTGGTGCAACCGTTGCGCCGTCAAGTGGCTTCGTAATGAGCGATTTCACGACGAGTCCGGTGAGCGGCCCCATGTCCTTCGCGTCCACCACCGCGCCCGGCGCGACATGCTTCAGCGGATAACGATAGGCCGAGGCCACCCAGAAGCCGTCGAAGTCGCGATCGACAACGCGAAGATTCGTCAGCCACTTCACTGCATACGCGCCTTCCCATCCAGGCGCCACGACACGCAGCGGGAAGCCATGCACAGGCGGCAAGGCCTGGCCGTTCATCTCGTACGCGATCAGCGTGTCGGAGTGCATGGCCTTGTCAATCGGCAACTGGCGGACGAAATCCTGCATGCTGCCAAGCGCGCGATCGGCGCCGTTCATCAGGACGAATTTGCCCGAGCTGCGAGCGCCTGCGCGTTTGAGCACGTCCGCCAGACGAACGCCCGTCCAGCGCGCGGTGCCGACCGCTCCTTTGCCCCATTGAATGCCCGCGACCGGCGGGTCGTAAAATGCGCGGCCGTTGCCGGCGCACTCGAGCGTCACCGTGACTGTCGCCGGCGGCATGCGGTGAATCTCGTCCAACGACAGCGTCAAGGGCGTTGCGACTTCGCCCTCGACCTGCAGCATCCATGCGGCTGCATCGAGCGCTGCGGGCACCGGCAGGTGCGAGCGCACGTAAAAGTTCTCGACAGGCGTAATCCAGGAATCGAGCAGCGCCACCGGCGTTTCGTAATCAGGTGGCCGCAGCGAGCGGACGATCAGTTTTTCTTTGCCCGGTGCGACCGTCGGGCGTACGGCCTGCCGCTCCGACGCGCGCAGGAACGACTGCGACCCCGCTCCACCGAGCGCAAGAAGTTCCTGCGGCACGATACCGGAGACCGCTGCAGTGCCGCCCAGCTGCACCGCAATGGTAAGTAGATGACGACGCGTAACAAGCATTGGGCCGATTCTACGTCAACAGTCGTCCGTCGACGGCTCACACTCGTCCGCGCGCTCTCGATCCTGATCGGCGTTCAGCGCTCCAGCCGCTCCAACAGTGCGCGCCAGCGTCGCCGTGTGACCGGCACCGTCAAGCCGTTGCTGAGGAGAATCTCACCGGTACCATCAGGGAAAGGCTTGGCTTCACGAACAGCGTCGAGACTGACGACGGCGGTGCGGGAAATCTGAAAGAAGGTGTCCGGGTCCAAGCGGCGTGCCAACGCGACGAGCGTTGGCTGCATCGACAGCTGCTCGGTTGCGGTGTGAAGACGCGTGAGACCCTCCTGAAACGTAAACGCGACCACTTCATTGCGTGGCACGATGCGAAACCTTGCGCCCTTGCGCGCGAGAAAGCGCGCGGGCGCGTTTTCGCTTGCCCGCGTGAGGTGATCGAGCTGGTGCTCACGCGCCGTCAGCCGCGTCGCACGGACGCGCTCAATCGCCGCATGGAGCCGCGTGCGGTTGACGGGCTTCAGCAGGTAATCGACGGCGTTGAGCTCGAATGCGTCGACGGCATATTGATCGAATGCCGTGCAGAAGATGATGGCCGGCCGCGGCCGCGCGAGCGACGCAGCCACTTCGAGGCCGCTGCAGCCGGGCATTTGAATGTCGAGCAGCAGCAGGCTGGGTGAGAGCTCCGAGACGCGCTCGATTGCCTGAATGCCGTCTTCGGCCTCGCCCACAATCTCGAGGTCCGCTTCGCCCGCAAGAAGCTGGCGCAGGCGATCCCGCGCGGGTTGCTCGTCATCGACGAGGAGAACTGTCAGCACGCGGAACCACCCGTGGCGCGTTTGACCACCAGGACCGTGACATCGTCCGTGGGCGGCGCACCACCGCGATGTTCGCGCGCGAGATCCTGCAGGGTCTGACAGACTTCGCGTGCCGAACGCGACACGTTACGCGTGATCTCGTCCACCAGGCGCACCTCGCCAAGCTCCTCGCCTTCGTGGTTGAGCGTTTCGGTCATGCCGTCGCTGTAGGCAACGAGCACTGCACCGTCCTCGAGCCGCAGCCTTCGGCCTTGATATCGCGCGCCGGGTAGAATGCCCAACGCCGGGCCACCGCTCACGATGACATCGCAAGTGCCGCCTTCGTGTACGACGATGACCGCCGGATGGCCGGCGTTCACCACTTCGACGTCGCCGGTCGTGATCTCGATTTCGAGATAGACGAGCGTCGCAAAACGCGCGCTCTCGATCGTTTCGAGGAGCGCGCGATTGACCGCTTCAATCAGCCTCGTGGCGCTCGGGTGTTCCTGGTGCGCGAGGGTTTCCAGCCTCGCTTGCACGCTCGAAGCGAGCAGGCCGGCCGCGACGCCTTTGCCGGCGATGTCACCAAGCGCGAGAGCGAAACGGCCGTTTGCAAGCGGCTGCGCCACGTAGAAGTCGCCGCCGACGGCACGTGCCGGCACCGTCGATGCCGCGCAGTCGAAGCCGGGCATGACGGGCAGGACGCGCGGCAGCAGCCAGGCCTGCGTGACTGACGCGGCTGCCATCTCCCGTTCGAGATCGCTTTGTCTCGAAAGCTGCTCGCGCACGCGCGTGAGCGTGCCCGCGAGGCGGGCGCGCGTAATCGGCTTGACCAGGTAGTCGGTGGCCGCGAGAGCAAAGGCGTCAACGGCGTATTGATCGAACGCCGTCGCAAACACGATGAAGGGGCGCGGCTCCGGAAGCGCGGCCGCAAGCTCGGTTCCTCGGCCTTGCGGCATCTCGATGTCCAGAAAGACGACGTCGGGACGCGCCTCTGCAATCGCATCGCGGGCGTCCTGCGCGTTATCGGCCTCGCCGACGACTTGCACGTGGCCGGCTTCGCTGAGGAGCTGACGAAGACGCGCTCGCGCGGGTGGTTCATCGTCGACGATAAAAACGCGAAGTTCCTTCACGGGCGTTCCGTCACGAGGGTTCCTTCACAACATTCACGAGGGTTCCTTCGCGAGAGCTCCGCGAGACGGCCGGCACGGGTTTGTCGGCGACGACGAGAGGCATGTCGATTCGCGCCACTGTGGTCCCGAGCGCCTCGTCTCGTGACAGCGACAGAGTTGCCCGCTCTCCGAAATGCCCGCGCAGCCGATCGCGTACGCTGCGGAGCCCGAAGCTCTCGCCAGTTGAACGATTTGGCACGTTGTGTGGACCGGGGCCGTTGTCGCGGACATCGATGACAAGAACGTCGCCGTCGCTGCGCGCATCGACATCGATTCGTCCGGCGCCCCGCACTTGCGAGATGCCGTGCTTCACCCCGTTCTCCACAAGCGTGTGCAGCAGCATTGACGGCACCTGCGCGTGGGCGACGGCCGGTGTGGCAGTGATCGTGTACGTGAGCCGGTGGCCGAATCGCGCCTGTTCGACATCCAGATAGGCCCTGGCAAACGCCAGCTCCTGATCGAGCGGCGCCCACTCTTGTTCGGATCGTCGCAGCGTGTAGCGGAACACTTCCGCGAGCTGCTCTACCGCGGCATCAGCGCGGGTCGGATCAGTGTGAATCAGCGAGGCGATCGCATTCAGCGCGTTGAAGAGGAAGTGAGGGTTGATCTGCGCCCGGAGCGCCTTCAGTTCCGAGCGGCTCGTCTGCAGTCGAAGATCGCGTGCGACTTGATCCTGTTCCTGCCGGCGGCGTTGCAAGCGGATGTTTTCGAGCATGTAGGCAAAGACGCTCGCAAGAGAACGCAGGAGCGACATATCCTCGCTGAGAAGCGGCCGCGATTCGGAGCGCCGCACCACCGCGAATCGGACCGGCAAGCTGCTCTCCAGGGGCGCTCCAACCAATCCCACAATTGCTCCGGGGGGTGCCGGAGTGTCATCCACGAGGATCTGCACTTGCGTGTGGAACATCTCGCTCAGACGCGCTTCCGTCGCCTGAATGAGCGTCGCTTCGTCCGTCGCCGGGTGCATCGCAGACAGCACCT